>ERZ779877.510-NODE-510-length-41682-cov-4.142095_pt1 | contig 41682 bp, 29 predicted proteins | sample MGYA00511556_ERZ779877 | MGnify/ENA primary metagenome ERZ779877 (study PRJEB29588, sample SAMEA2159338) | human gut metagenome | biome: human gut; feature: human-associated habitat; material: faeces | place: Denmark | collected 2008/2010 ...
CGGATGCAGACGGGCGGCGATGTCGTCGAGCCTGTCGGCATATCGGTGCTTCATGCGGCGTAATTCGGCCTTCATGAACTGGCTTTCGCGTATCAACCTTTCCTCCTCCGCCTCGCTCACACCGGCGAGGCGTGCCTCTTCCCTTCTGCCGCGCGCCTCCTTCATCTGCCGGCGATAGTCGTCGGTGGCGGCGCGCGCCTCTTTCTCCACAGCCCTCATCTCCTCAGCGAGTGCCAGTCTCACGGGGTCGGCCTCGCAACGCTCTATCTCGCGGTTCACATCCACAATCTGTTGCTCGCGCATGCGGAAATATCCTCCGGGCTGACGGGCATCGAACACCGGCGGAACGAAATAGGTCCAGTCGTTGCGTCCGGCCAGCAGACCGGAATAGGCGGCAAGGAAACCCGTGCCACCGTCGCCGCAATCCACCACAAGCACACCAAACATCTTGCCGTGGCCGTGCTCATACTGCAACACACCGCTGTCGTCTATGTGGCGCTGCACCTCGCGGGCGGCAGCCACACACATTGGATGTGGCGTGTAGCAGAATGGGAAAGTGAACCGGAGCGGACGCTCATAACTGCCTTGAAGCACGTGCAGACGCGCGTCTGTATATGAAAGGTTTGCTGACATTTTCGTGTGTTTGAGGATTACGTTTGCCGCAGCGTGCGGCACGGCTGCAAAAATACTGATTATTCCGTCCGCCCACAAGCAAACGCCGTATTTTTAATATCAGACAGACGCCGTGCGACACTCATACAGGTATGTTACAAAAATGAAATCATCCTTCGGGCAGCATCGTTTCAGAGCCTTATTTCAGTTAAATATCATTAACACAGCGCCTGTTTAGTTAAAAATACAGGGATATAAACCCGAAAATACTCGCTTGAAATGAAAAAAGAAGATTATCGGGCGGAAATATTGATATTTTGACACATTATCGCAACTATCAGATAATCAACGGTTTACATAATATCATAATACGACGGCCTAAATACCGCTTTGCGAAAGAGCCCATTTCGGGTTGCAAAAGAGCCCATATTGGAGCACGATATGGGCTTTATCGGACATCAAAAGAGCCCATTTCGCACCATGAAATGGGCTCTTTCGCAAAACCGTCACCGCAACACCGCACAGCAATATGGGGTCGGCCGGTGCATAGAAAAGGGGGAACACTGATCCGACCACGCCGAAAAGGCCTTTTCAAGGCGTGAATACGGCACCGGAAAACTGCCAGAAGAAGAAAAAGGAAATGTTAAAATCGAGGGCCGCGAAAAAGTGTAAGGAGGATTGGGGCACGGTTTTTGATTCTGCGCCGTCACCCTATGCCGACGCCATCGGAAACGCTCCTGCCCCGCCGTCGTGACTCGGAGCCAAGACAGCGGGGCAGGAACATATGTATCGTTTCGCCCGCCGCGCGTTACGATTGCAGGTCGTGCAGCTTGCGATAGTATCCGTTGAGAGCCATCAGCTCGTCGTGGCTGCCGCGCTCCACGATGCGTCCCTCGTGCAGGACACATATCTCGTCGGCATTCTTTATGGTTGACAGGCGGTGGGCTATGGCCATCGTGGTGCGCGTCTTCATGAGCTTTTCGAGGGCATCCTGCACCAGACGCTCACTCTCTGTGTCGAGAGCCGAGGTAGCCTCATCGAGTATCAGTATGGGCGGATTCTTCAGAATGGCGCGCGCTATGCTCACACGCTGGCGCTGTCCGCCGGAGAGTCGTCCGCCGCGGTCGCCTATGTTGGTGTCGTAACCGTGCTCCGAAGCCATGATGAAGTCGTGGGCATTGGCTATGCGCGCAGCCTTCTCCACCTGCTCCATCGTGGTTGACTCCACGCCGAACGAAATATTATTGTAGAACGAGTCGTTGAAGAGTATCGCCTCCTGGTTCACGTTTCCGATGAGCATTCGCAGGTCGTGTATGCATAGGTCGCGCACGTCCACGCCGTCGATGAGCACCTGTCCCTCCTGAGTGTCGTAGTAGCGCGGTATGAGATCGACGAGCGTCGACTTGCCGCTTCCGCTCTGTCCCACGAGCGCGACGGTCTTGCCCTTCTCTATCTTGAGGTTGATGTCGCGCAGCACCCACTTCTCGCCGTATCTGAACGACACGTGACGGAACTCTATGCTGTGCTCGAACGACGCGATGTGCACCGGATCGGCCTTCTCCTTTATAGGGTTCTCGGCGTTCAGAATCTTATCTACTCGCTCCATCGACGCCAGACCTTTCGGTATGTTGTAGCTCGCCTTTGAGAAGTCTTTCAGCGGGTTGATGATGCTGTAGAGCATCACGAGATAATAGATGAACATCGGACCGCTGAGCGTCATGTTGTTGAGCACGAGCATGCCTCCGAACCACAGCACGATGACTATGAGCACCGTACCGAGAAATTCGCTCATAGGATGGGCGAGCTGCTGGCGTGTATTGACGCGGCGCACCTGCTCGCGGTAGGACGTGTTGATGGCATCGAAGCGGCGGTTCATCTTGTCCTCGGCGCAGAAAGCCTTGATTATGCGCAGTCCGCCGAGCGTCTCCTCCACCATGCTCATGGTGTCGCTCCACATGGCCTGCGCCTTGATGGACTTCGCCTTGAGCTTACGGCCCACGAAACCCATGAACCATCCCATAATGGGAACGATGATGAGGGTGAACAGAGTGAGCTGCCAGCTTATGACGATAAGCGTGGCGAAGTATAGGATTATGAGTATAGGATTCTTGAAAAGCATGTCGAGCGACGACATGATGGAGTTCTCCACCTCCTGCACATCACCACTCATACGGGCTATTATGTCGCCCTTGCGCTCCTCGGAAAAGAAGCCCAGCGGCAGCGAAGTTATCTTGCGGTAGAGCTGGTTGCGTATGTCGCGCACCACGCCGGTGCGTATGGGGATGATGGTTGCCGACGAAAGGAAGTATGCACCTGTCTTGAGGAATGTCATGACGGCAAGAAACAGACCGATGACAAGCAGCGTTGTGGATGCTCCGAGCGTGTCTATCATCTGATAGACGTAATAGTTCATGTTGTTTGTCAGCACTTCCTTTATGTCTCCACTGCCCAGAGAGAGCAGCACGGGATGCTTGTCTGTGGTGTCTATCTTGAAAAGAATCTTGAGTATCGGCATTATGGCAAGAAACGAGAAGATGTTCAATATTGCCGAGAGAATATTGAAGACGACCGTCAGCACCAGATATTTCTTATACGGCGGAACGAATCGGCGTAGCACTTGGAAAAACTCTTTCATTGGCGTTGTTTGGGTTTCTTGTGTTGAAAATAAGACTATAACAATGTGCAAAGTTAATGCTTTTGCGCCATATAACAAAATGTAGTAACTGTTTTAGAGGTAGTTAACGGGATTGACGGAGGCGGTGCTTATGCACGTAATACAACGCCGCGCGCTGCGACATAAGACATAAACGATTAATGGAAACATCATTGACACAGCACAGAATACGGCATACACAAATCTGACGGACAGACGACGGTGGCACAGACGAGCACGGCACGGCGCACATGGTGCGTATAAGGACATAGCCACCGGTATGAAACGGCAATCCGTACAAGTACCGGCGGCACATCAATCAATCTGCAGCGAGATTCATGGTCAGAAACTCACGCAGGAGCAGATGTCGTATTCCGGGATATTCAGGAAGGTCTCCACCCACCGGATCCATCGACACCACAAACTTGGGATAGTTGTCTTTGATGGCCTGCAGATTGCCGAACTCTCGTCGTACGGTTTCTTCTGAAGCAAGCAGATAGGTAGCCTGGACATACAATGTGTTGCCGTCACGGGTGGCGACAAAATCCACCTCGGTGTTGCGAAGCACTCCAACCGTGACATTGAAGCCTTGGGTTATGAGGCGGAGATATATCACGTTCTCAATGATTTTCTCTATGCTGCCGCGCAAATTGAAACCGCAAAGCAGGTTGCGGAGACCATGGTCTGTGAAATAATACTTGTAATTCTGTTCGAATATCTTCTTACCGTGAATGTCGAAGCGCCGCACTGCGGAAATGATATAGGCGTTGCACAGATAACTTATGTATGAAGCTGTGAGCACATCGGTAGTCTTTGTACCCTGCGATGTCATGGTGTTTGCTATGTTGCGCACGGATATGAGCTTACCGATATTGTCGGCAATATATGCCGCCAGACTCTCAATGAACGGCACATTGCGTATAGATTCGCGCGCGACAACATCGCGCAACATCACCGTGTTATATACTCCTTGCAGATAATCGCGCACCTGACTCTCATCGGAAATGTCGTAATGACAGAGTCCGGGCAGTCCGCCTACACGGAGATAAAGAAGCAGACTTGCATCAGAGTCGTCTAAATGATGGAATTTAAGGAACTCTTCGTAGTCGAGACTATGTATCGGTATTTCAACATAACGGCCCGCAAGTCTTGTTCCCAACTCCTTGGAGAACACATAGGCATTGCTTCCTGTGGCAATAATCTGACAACGGTCCTCGGCCTGGAGACTGCGCAACGCATTCTCATAACCGTCGATGTCCTGCACTTCATCGATAAGCAGATAATTTCGTCCGCCTTTGGTAAGACGTACATCAACATATTCGTAAAGACTGTCAGAATCGGTTATATGCCTGAAGGCATGCAATTCCTTATTGACATAAAGAACATTTGCCGAAGGAATATTGGACTTAATCCATTCGTGAACCTGTTTGAGCATAAAACTTTTACCTACTCGCCGTTGACCGGTAAGTATGATTATCGATCCTCTGTCCAGAAGATTCACTATATGATTAAGATATGTGCTACGGGTAATAAGTTCCATAACATGATGTTTTTGCAAAAATACAAATTATACTTTGTATTTACAACAAAAACAACATAAATGCAAAGTATAAACACATATTTTACACATAAATTGCAGAAATGCAAAGTATAAACGCATATTTTTGCATCGTTGATTACATAAAAAACGGTGTGTCGCCATTCGGAAAGACCGATGGCGACACACCGTAGATTGTATATTTTATCTTAATTCTCGCTTATTTCCCTGTCGTTCAGGCCTTGACATCGTCCACAGCCGTGCCGAAAAGCGTGGCACTTGTGGAGCCGGTGATCTTCACGCGCACCGTCTCGCCGATGTGATGTGTGCCCTTGTCGAACACCACCATCTTGTTCTGACCCGTACGTCCGCACAACTGTTCGTTGCTGCGCTTGCTGAAACCCTCGACAAGTACGTCGAACTCGTGACCCTCGTCGCGCTTGTTGGCCTCGGCAGACAGCTCGGTCTGCAGGTGTATCATCTCGTTCAGACGGCGCAGTTTCACCTCCTCGGGCACGTCGTCGGGCAGATGTTTCGAGGCGTATGTGCCAGGACGCTCACTATACTTGAACATGAACGCCGAGTCGTAGGCAGCCTCACGCATGAGCGAGAGCGACATCTGGTGGTCTTCCTCAGTCTCGCTGTGATAGCCCACGAAGATGTCTGTGGACAGTCCGCAGTCGGGAATGATGCGGCGTATTGCCTCAACACGTCCCATGTACCACTCACGGGTGTACTTGCGGTTCATCAGTTTCAGTATGCGGTCTGAGCCCGACTGCACCGGCAGATGTATGTGGTGGCACACGTTTGGCATCTCTGCTATGACGTGCAACGTGTCGTCGCTCATGTCCTTCGGGTGACTTGTGGTGAATCGCACGCGCATTCCCGGCGCCGTCTCAGCCACGGTACGCAGCAGTTCGGGGAACGCGATGACGTGTCCGTCGCGCTCGAAGCGGTATGAATTGACGTTCTGTCCGAGCAGCGTCACCTCCTTATAGCCACGGTCTTCGAGGTCGCGCACCTCGCGGAGTATGCTCTCCACATCGCGCGAACGTTCACGACCACGGGTGTAAGGCACGATGCAGTAGTGGCAGAAGTTGTTGCATCCGCGCATGATGCTCACAAATCCGCTTATCGGCTGCGCCAGAGCTATGCGGCGCGGAACCACATCGCGGTAGGTCTCAGTGGTGGAAAGCTCTATGTTCATTGCCTTATGTCCGGTCTCGGCCTGCGCTATGAGGTCAGGCAGAGTGAGATAGGCGTCAGGTCCTGCCACAAGATCCACACCGTGTTTCTCCAACAGTTCGTCCTTCACACGCTCCGCCATGCAGCCCAGCACACCGATGATGAACCGGCGTCCCTTGCGGCGTTCGGCGTTGAGTGCCTCCAGACGGTGATATATTTTGTTCTCCGCGTTCTCGCGCACCGAACAAGTATTGAGGAAAATGGCGTCGGCCTCATCTTCCGACGAGCACAGGTCGTAATCGGCCATCTTCATGACCGAGGCCACCACCTCGCTGTCGGCAACATTCATCTGGCAGCCGTATGTCTCGATAAAGAGTTTCTTCATTTCTGGTATATTACGTTAAACTTCAGCATCAGACGACCCGCCAACGGCACGTCGCGGCACACATTTATCCGCCTGATTGTCTGATACATATCCTTTCACGGTGCAAAGTTAATGCAAACTGAGGGCAAGATAAAATAAAAAGAATATTTTTTCATTTTTATTTTTCTTGCCGAAGTGCAGCTTAACTTATTCAGAGTTAATGCAAACTGAGTGCAGGATAAAATAAAAAGAATATTTTTTCATTTTTATTTTTCTTGCCGAAGCGCAGCTTAACTTATTCAGAGTTAATACAAACTGAGTGCAGGATAAAATAAATCGGGAGTTATTTTTCCGTAAAAGACATTCTGTCCGATACATAAAACAGGAGCCGGACTCAACTGAATCCGGCTCCTGTTTTAATAATAATATGTAACTATTCGAAATAGTTATTCAACTTTCTATTTACTATCTCCCTGATTGTTATATTGCGGTTCATTCTTCCGCTTTATTCTTTCCGTTGTTATTTTTTCTCAGGTTCCGCCAAAGTGTACCTTATAACCTTGCGGCTTCTGTCATCAATACTGAGTTTGGCGAACACCGGAGACTTCAATCCTAATTTCTGCCAATCTTTAGAATATATTGTAATAATATGGTATATATCGTCCGGTTTCACTCCCTTAGGAAGTTCGTTTTTCTTAAAACTGGCGTATTTCTCAGGAATCCAGTCATATTTCAGATACTTGAATGTCGATTCACCGATGGTCGGAAATATCACGCCCACGTCGTTCTTGTCTATTTTCCGCTGTCCTTTCTTTCCGTGATATACAATATGGTTCAACGCAATGGCAGTGAGTATTCTTATGCGCTCATCCTTTTTGAGTGAGGCGATGGACTTGCCGTAAGAGTACTTCCCGCTTTTCAGCTCTTTGTCAGTCGGCACTTCATATATCTGCGGACGGCGTTTGGCGTTGCTGAACACCTCCTTCGTTGACACCTTATCTTTAGGATCGAATCCGTTGCCGATGATTGTAACATCATACGTTGCCTCCGACAGCAACACGTTGAAGTCCTCTTCCATAACAGCAGTGGCCGGACAACCTATCTCCGGTTCGCTGTCGTCGAAAACGAAAGGATAATATTCCTTACCGATGACTTTTATACCATAAATGTATTTGTCGGACGGTGCGAAAGCCCTCATCATGCTGTCTTTCTCGTTTTTATGGTAGAAATTGTATATCCATTCCACGCTGCTATCATCGTAGTCGAACTGGGATATGAGTGTAACGCCGTTCTTGTCGATATGACTGTTACTGAAATACGACATTATCCTGGCCGTTATAATGCTGTCACGCTGCGGCCACGGCATTTCGCTGAGCCGAGTCTGAGCCTGCGCCGATATGCCCAGCACAAGAAGTAATGATAAAAGAATGTGTTTCATAAATATAATATCATTGTTTGGTTATATCATAATAATAGATTCAGACAGACAACGCGCCGCTGCGCCTGCGAGAGTATGACAGACAACGAATGTCTGCCCCGCACCACACCTCCTGTTTTAAGACAGAAGCATAACAATCTGGCCACACCGTGCGCACCGTCATACAGGCTTAAACAACAGCCATAAACACATGGCACGGCGCCCACTGCAAATATACGAAATAAAACAGTTGATTGTATGCGCAGCCGTCTGTTTTAACACATCATACATCTGTATGAACAACAGTGATTACGGCCCTTATGATAAGGCAAGCACCGGAGAGACATCACCACACAAATGAGCGGAACGCCGGTCCGGCCATATCAACACAGACACAGCACTGACATATTTTCTATAAAAAACATATATTACAGCCGTAAATTCATTAACACACGTTAAAGTTGCTATTAACACACGTTAAAGTTGTTAATGTATAATATTTTATTCTGCAATATGGCGTTATTGGATTAATTTTGTGCGCGCAAATAACGCATTAAGAAGGAAGATTGTTCAGATAAACATTATTTACAATTTTAATTAATTAAAGGAAAGACATGAAAAAATCATTCTTTGCAATATGCATGACTGCGTTTCTCGCGTCGTGCGCAACAAGCAACAAAATCAAATCTATATCAGCACTCGCAGGTGAATGGAACATCACAGAAGTGGAGGGTAAGGCTGTCAGCGTAAGCAACAACGACAACGCTCCGTTCATCGGTTTCGACACAAACGAGAACCGCGTATATGGCAGCACGGGCTGCAACCGTCTGACAGGTGCGCTCAACGCCAACGTGGAGACAGGCAAGATAGATTTCAGCGCGCTTGGAAGCACACGTATGATGTGTGAGGACATGAACACCGAACAGGCTGTGCTCGGAGCTCTCGGAAAGGTTTCGACCTTCAGCATGCAGAAGAAAGGTGTGCTCGAATTCAAGGACAACAGCGGTAAGACCGTGATGACCCTGAAGCACAAATAATATCAATACATACATAACTCTTTTACACGAAGCAGGAAAGAAGTACTGCCCATCACGCAACAATGAACGGGCGACAGGTTTCTTTCCTGTTTTTTTGTGCCCACGACAGACATCATTACGCCACACTCCGCACGTGTCCGGACTCTGTATCATTAAGGTGCAGAGCGGTTTTATCCATAAAACTACGCAGAGTTCCGTGAAAACCGCAAGACGAACTTACAATTTTTCTTGACTAAATTTTGACAAAATATTTTCGCGAAAGAGGTGTAAACGAATGTTAAATCATCCATAATAGAGGAGATTTAGGATAATACCGTATTTTGATATACCCCATAACGTAGTCCGAAAAAGTGCGTTACGTGTTCCGATATTGCCCATTTCGCAGTCCGAAAAAGCCCGTTTCATGGTGCGATATGGTGCTTTTCGGCCTCCAATATAGGCTTTATTGCAAGCCGAAATGGTGCTTTTTGCAATGCGAAGGAATGCCCATTAAGCATAAACGATTGATAATCAACGCATTATAAAAACCTTTCATATTTCGCGTATTTGCGCCCGAAGAAGAGTCCGTCCGCAAATACGCGCTTATTTTTCGGGGTATATCGGGAAACTCTGATGGAAAAATCAAAATCCAGTTACAATCTGAAAGCTGTCCGTATTGTTCTCCTTCCCCGGAAGCATACAACGCTTATCCGTGCCCATATCCGCAGCCGTTATGTCGAGACCCATACACACCGGTTACACGCCGGGCCCGGAAAACTCCGTACTTTCATGACTGCCGGACTCCACAAACATCACCGCCGACTTTCCGCTGTTCCTCTTTCTGTTCATAAAACCATAAAGTCCTGTGTCTCACAACATTGCTACCCGTACATGGCAAAAAACACAAAATCACGGATTACCGTGTCTGACGCTCTATCACCCGCAATTATCTTTGCAATAAAATACTAAAATATTACCACAACAAAACAAAAACCGAACTGACATGAAAAGAAACATCATCCGCACATTAATCGTCGCCGTGGCTGCCATGTTCGCCATGCCGCAGACAGCCGACGCACAGATAGGCAACCTGCTGAAGAAAGCCAAGAAAGCAGTGGAGGCCGTCACAGGCACCACCGACACCAAGACCGCAGAGGCAAAGGACGCCGGAACGCAGGCGGCAGAAGTGGCCGTGGCATCGGGCGGCACCATGATCAATCCGTTTTCCGATGTCGCCGACATCGAGCTGGTGGGCTGCTACGGCAAGAGTACATCCGAGAACTTCGGCACGGCATACCTCGTTCTGAAGGTGAAAATGAAACTCAACAAAAACCGTATCAATCTCAGCGGCAACGAGAACGGTAACAAGACCATGGCCATCGACGCCGACGGCAACGCTTACAGCACATCTGCCATGGGCGGAATGGGATGCGACGTGACCGAAGGAGTGTTCGTAAAGCTGAAAATAGACGCACCGCAGCAGCAGTTCAAGGACGTGAAGAAATCGGTGAAGGAGTTTCAGCTGATAAAGATGTCGATATACATCGACCCGCAGCATCGCGGCGCGCTGACGTTCAAGAACGTACCCATACAGTGGGACGTCGAACCGGAATGATCTCATAAATACTCTCTCTCATAACCCCAAAACGGCAGAAAGTCCATCAGCCACAGGACTGTCTGCCGTTTACCGGCATCAGATTACAGACCCGTAGCCGACAGGGCGGCGACATGGCTCGTGAGAGGAAACGCCGCCGCACGGCCGGAAACATCAGACAACCGACATACTGCCGCAGACGGCAGCATATTCTTTAATACATTCATCTCAAAGGTTTCAGTGGAGGGCGGTACGCGGCACATTCCGTGTACTGCCCTATTTCGTTCTCCACTGCACGCACTACGGTATGCGGCGATGAACATGTCCTTACAATGATAAGCTAACAGAAAATTATGAAAATGCGGCAAAAAGATGCGTAATTCGGAAAAAATTCAGTAAGTTTGCAGATATTTACAACCAGTGCCGCACCATGTCACGACGGCATAACAAACAAAAACATCATGGAACAGAAACTTTTCATATACAATACGCTTTCGAGACGAAAGGAGTTGTTCGAACCTCTGCACGCGCCAAACGTGGGAATGTACGTATGCGGACCTACCGTTTACGGCGACCCGCACCTGGGACACGCGCGTCCGGCGATAACGTTCGACATACTCTTCCGCTATCTGAAGCACCTGGGATATAAGGTGCGCTACGTGCGCAACATCACCGATGTGGGCCACCTGGAGCACGATGCCGACGACGGCGACGACAAGATAGCAAAGAAAGCACGGCTCGAACAGCTCGAGCCGATGGAGGTGGCGCAGTATTACACCAACCGCTACCACTCGGCAATGGAGGCTCTCAACGTGCTGCCGCCAAGCATCGAGCCGCACGCCACGGGCCACATCATTGAGCAGGAACAGCTGGTGAAGCAGATTCTCGACAACGGATTCGCCTACGTGAGCAACGGAAGCGTTTACTTCGACATAGCTAAATATAATGCGAAATATCATTACGGAGTGCTCTCGGGACGCAATCTTGACGACATAATCAACGCGAGCCGCCAGCTCGACGGCGTGGGCGAGAAGCACAACCAGGCCGACTTCGCACTGTGGAAGAAGGCACAGCCCGAGCACATCATGCGCTGGCCGAGCCCCTGGAGCGAAGGCTTCCCGGGATGGCACTGCGAGTGCACCGCCATGGGACGCAAGTATCTGGGCAGTCACTTCGACATACACGGCGGCGGACTCGACCTCGTGTTCCCGCACCATGAGTGCGAGATAGCACAGGCAGTGGCAAGCCAGGGCGACCAGATGGTGAAATACTGGATGCACAACAACATGATAACCATCAACGGACAGAAGATGGGCAAGTCGCTCGGAAACTTCATCACGCTCGAACAATTCTTCACAGGCAACCACCCGAGCCTCGACAAGGCTTACTCGCCGATGACCATACGCTTCTTCATACTCTCCGCGCACTACCGCGGAACGGTGGACTTCTCGAACGAGGCATTGCAGGCAAGCGAGAAGGGACTGGAGAAACTGATGAACGGAATAGCCGCCCTGAAGCGCATAAAACCGTCTGCCGAGTGCGACGAACAGACCAAGAAGACCGTGACGGAGCTGCGCCAGAAGTGCTATGACGCCATGAACGACGACCTCGCCACACCGCAGGTAATCAGTCATCTGTTCGAGGCGTGCAGCGTGATAAACAAACTCGTGGACCACAAGGCCACAATATGCGCCGACTGCCTGAAGGAGCTCACCGAGACGATGAACCTCTTCACCTTCGACCTGCTCGGACTGCGCGACGACCGCAGCGGCTCATCCAGCGAGCGCGAGGAAGCCTACGGCAAGGTGGTTGACATGGTGCTCGACCTGCGCGCCAAGGCAAAGGCCGCGAAAGACTGGGCTACGAGCGACCGCATACGCGACGAGCTGGCCGCTGCCGGATTCGAGGTGAAGGACACCAAGGACGGTGCCACATGGACACTCAACAAGTAAATGACGACAGTGCCGGCCGTTACGACCGGCACAAACATAAGACAAACATAATAAAAAAACAACTATGATAAGACTCAACTGCTTTGTGAAACTGAATGACGCCGCACACCGCGACGAGGTAATGGAACACGCAAAGGCTCTCGTAGGCGCAACGCTTGCCAACGACAAGGGCTGCGTGGCTTACGACTTCTTCGCAAGCGCTACACACGACGACGTGTTCATGTTCTGCGAGACATGGGCCGACGAGGAGACACTCGCCATACACTCAAACGCCGCACACTTCAAGGAGCACGTCAGCGCAATAGAGAAGTATGCAGCGATGAAGCTCGAAAAGATGGAACTGTAAAACCGTGTGGCGGCACGTTCCGCCACCATCATTGAAAGATAAAGCCCGGCCTGCAGCGTGTCATGATGCTGCGGGCCGGGCTTTCTATTGTATGACGTGTTGTCGTCGCGCCGTATTATTCGAAATAATACAGGAATGTGGCGATTCCGGTGAGCGCCTTCTTCGGGCAGTCCTTTATCTCTATGGCGAACTTTATCTGTGCCTTTGTCACGCCACGCAGATTCTCTATCGAATGAAGATCTGCCGACAGACGGATGGCCTGGCCCGACTTCACTGCCTGACCGAACTTCATCTTGTCCATACCATAGTTTACCATCATCTTCAGATTCCTCACCTCTATTATCTGGTTCCACAGATAAGGAAGCATGGAAAGCGTGAGATAGCCGTGTGCTATTGTCGTGCCGAACTGGCTTTCGCGAGCCGCACGCTCAGTATCGACGTGTATCCACTGATGGTCGAGCGTAGCGTCGGCGAACATGTTTATGCGTTCTTGTGTCAGCTCCACATAGTCGGAGACACCCAAGTTCTTGCCCAGGTAAGCGGCAAACTCATCATAATTGCTTATTACTAATTTATCCATTGGATTTGTATATTTTGATTATATGTTCTTAATTACATTCTGTGTATGCCGCCTAAAGTGCCTTTACACACCGTCAGGGCTGTAGAAGAAGTCGCGCAGCGGGTTAGGATAGTCGAATATCTCCTCGTCCTTGAAGAAACGACGGAGCTCTATCTCCGCATTCTCGGGGCTGTCCGAAGCGTGCACTATGTTCTCCTGTCCGCTCATGGAATAGTCGCCTCTTATTGTGCCCGGAGCAGCCTTGCGTCCGTTTGTAGCACCCGTGATGTTGCGAACCACCTCCACAGCGTCCTTTCCTTCAACGCACATGGCAACTACCGGCGCCGCCATCATCGAGTTTTTCACCCACTGGAAGAACGGGCGGTCAGCCAGATGAGCGTAGTGTTCATTGAGAAGGTTTTCGTCGAGCTGCATCATCTTAAGGCCCATTATGCGGAGGCCTTTTCTCTCAAAACGGTGTATGATCTCACCGATGAGTCCCCTTTGCACTGTGCAGGGCTTGAGAAGAATCAATGTCTTTTCCATTTCGATTAAGTTTTTATTGGTTGTTTAAGTTTAAATTCGTTCCGCATGATTTTATGTCAGAACCTGTCTGACCATACATGTATTGCGAAAGGCAGGGATTGCGGCTGATATCCGGGACCTGGTTTCCTCCAATCTGACATTGCCGGGCCGCATCATATATTATGCAAATATAAGAAAAAAAACTTACAACCAAATAAATTTCCGCCCTATTTTATATTCTTTCAATCCTCCACGACACGCTCTCCGCGGATGAGAGCCTCAGCCTCTGAGGCAGTGCGGTCGAACGGTCCGTTGTGCTCGAGCTTCAGTGTGCACATGGCGGCGGCAAAGCGTCCCGCATCCGAATAGCCGGCACCGAGCGCACGGCAATACAGATAGCCGGCCGAATAGGTGTCGCCACAGCCCGTGGCATCCACTATCTCGCGCGGCGCATAGGCCGGAATCTCGTGGAAACGTCCCTCTGCATATATCAGCGAACCCTCGCTGCCAAGCGTCACCACCACTTCTTTCACGCCCCATCCGGCAAGCCGCAGGGCAGCCTCGTGAGCGTCGTTGAGCCCCGTGATGACCTGCATCTCGTGCTCGTTCACTTTTATTATGTCGGTCATGGCAAGTATATCGAGCTTGCCTTCCCAATCCACGGCGTGCACATCGTGGCCACGCACGTCGCGCAGATAGCCCTGTGCGTCGATGGATATGCGTCCGTGCTGCGAAAGATACTTCACCACCTCAGGCGAGAAATCGTCGGCCAGGAGCGAGCCCAGATGATATATGCCGGCGTCCAGTCCGCTCACATCGTCGATGGTGAACGGGTCGGCTTTCTCCAGAACGCGCTGTGTGCGCTCGTTCTGATTCTCTCCATACTTGTTCTCGAAATAGACAGTGTGGCGGCTCGGCCTCACCTCCACATCGATGCCCGCCTCGCGCATCAGGCTGACGGCCTGCATATCTTCCTCGCCCAGCTTAGTGACGAGCTGGAACGACACCTTGTCCGGCAGACAGTTAAAGGCGTAGGAAAAATAGAACGACGTGCCTCCCGACATGTAAACGGTCTTGCGCGGTGTGATGATTTTGTCTTTTGTGATGTGGCCTAAGCAGCAAATATCTTTCATTGTGAACTTGTTATTTATCAGCAGAGTTTATAAAATGTGTGCAAAATTACTTATTTTACAGCAAATAACAAAGAACATATAGCATAATGACGCTGTGAGACAGCATATTATATGTTTCCGGCGTCGCTTCGGGAACAATAATGAGGCAAAAGACACGACAGCGCACAACACATAAAAATGCGCCGGGCGGGTGGCAAATCGGCGGGCGTCACAACCATCGTCTGCCATATAACGGAGCTGAACCCGCAGGATTTCTGACTGTAGGTCCGGATAAAAAACAAGTCGGGACACACGTCCTGAAACGCGCGTCCCGACTGAATATGCATGTAAGAAAAACTATTTCACCATAACCTTACGCACCGAACCGTCGCTCATGCGTACAATGTTGATGCCCTTCTCAGGCGATTCCAACCGGCGTCCGTCGAGCGAATAGCGTCCTGTCTCGCGCAGCTCACCCGCAACGGTTGCATTGTCGATGCCCGTAACGTCGAAACCTTCGATGGTGTTGAAGCGGTTCCAAACGTCAGCATTACGATAAGCATTCTCACTGCCCTGCGGCACATACAGCGTTGCATCCTGCAGGTCATCCGGGAATGCGTAATAATACAGCTCTATTGGAGTGCTGTTGAACACACGACATTCCTTCAGATTTCTTGACTCATAGAACGCACTGCCGGAGTATATATTCTGTAAAGTTGACGGCAGCGAAACCGTCTCGAGCTTTTCTCCGAAAGTCACCTCAGCCATATTCTCGTATGCCGAAGCCTTTGCAGCCGACTTGGCATAATCGTCGCGGGCCACACCTATCGACACGCAGCCTTCGGGTATCACGGCATTTACCAGAGCAGGCGGAGCAGCCAACACAGCGGTTTTCTGCTTGTCGTAGAGTATTCCGCCCTGCGAAGCGAACACCAGATTGTCTGGCGACACCTCAAAACTTGCTATAACGTCGTTGAATCTGAAAGCATCCCATCTCTCGACAGATGCCGGAACATAGATAGTCGGTATAGGCAGATCTTCATAAATATCGGGCAGGAAAGTCAGTCCTTCACCGAGCTTGACATCGCTAAGCGATAGGCAATAGCCAAAGACGTCTTTTCTCATTTCCTTCAATGATGCAGGAATGTTGACAGACTTGAGACGAGTGCAATAATAGAAAGCCATACTCTCCATCTTTTCAAGTCCTTCGGGCAGTGTTACCTTCTCGAGCGACAAGCCTCCTACAGTCTGATTACCGGCAGAGAACGGAGTAAAGGCTTCCTTGCCTATGGATTTTGTACCCTCCTTTATTACTATTTCCTTGGGATTACCTGCAAGACCTATCGCCGTTGTTCCGGCATAGATGACGCCCGGCTCGTGATTGAGGAGCCACGGAGTGTCAAAGAAGGCTGTGCTCTCGGCAGAAGCATTGCCGGTGAAAATCACCTCTGAGAGATTCTTGCAGTGTGCGAACGACGCATAAGAGAGAAAGCATCCGTCAGGTATTGTCACCGATGTTATTGCCGTGCCATAAAAAGCCAACGGAGAGACATCAACCGTACCCTCAGGCAGTACCACCTTGCCGGTGATGGCAGGAGGAACACATTCTACACTCCATCCGCTTTTGCCGAAGAACGCATCATAATCAGGGAGCATGCGCATCAACACTCCGGCGGCAGCCATATACGTTTCGTTCGGCGTAGGCATGGTGATAGAGGCGAGCTTCTTCATGCCAAACAAGAACGGCACATACTGGTGAGGCTCGAATGCCTCATCATCCACCGGTACGTCAACAGCATTGATATACGAAAGATCTGACCGGAGAGCAATCTCGGTCATTCCTCCCGCCACGTCAACGAGAGTGCTTCCACCCATATTTTCGTTTGCCGTATAGATGGCGTTTCCGTCTGAATAAAAGATGTTATTATTTCCCGATACCGAAAGGGATACCAGATTTTCGTGATTCACGAAGAACATATCAGGAATGTAAACCACGTCATCCGGCACAACATACTCTGTCCTGCTGTCAGGCATGAAATTTATTCCACGGCCTTCCACTGTTTCATTATTGACATATACCTCCATGTTTACGTAAATAACATTGTTCGATGAAGAATATAAACCACCTTCTCCTACGCTCACATTGTCGAGAGAAGGACAGTTCTCAATGCCAAGAGATGTCATGGATGAAGGGAAAGAAGCTGTAGTGAGAGAAGGCATATTGTTCAAAGATATACCCTCAATTCCCTTTCCAAAGACAATCTCCTCCACATTAGGCATATCCGAAAGATCGATAGACGAACCTCCCCATCTGTCTTTCGCTCCGTCAGCCAGAGTCACCTTTCCACGCACACTACGAGGCAAGCATATCATGTTGATAGTGCTCTTCTCATAAAGCGCACCGTCCTGAGCAAAGAAAGCAGTGTTGCCTTCATCAACCGTGATGCTCTCCAACAGGTCGCAATATTCAAAAGCATACGACTGATCAAGAATCTCGGTTATCGTAGCCGGAAAGGAAACTGTCTTTAGTTTCGTTTTGTAACTCACGGCGTCGCAGTCCACTTTTGTGACAGTATAGACTGTGCCTTCATAACTCGTCTCACTCGGGAGAGCTAAATTTTCCACATCACCCGGGGTCGCCAGCAATGTTACGGTATGCTTTTCGGCATCGTTCACTTCATAGCGGTATCCGTCTATGTAAAAGTTCTGGCCGAAGACTGCCATTGACCACATCGAGATGCAGACAATTGATAATAAATAAGTAAATTTTTCTTTCATAGCATAACGGTGAAACAGAATACATCATCATTTATTTAGAATAAAATCCGTAAGTTTGCAATGTCGTTAAGACACCTCTTATAATTATGAACAAGATAAACTATCAGCTCAGACTTGACGAGATAATAAAGCGCCACACGGCAGCCGGGGAAACGCCTACGCTGCTCCTGCACAGTTGTTGCGCGCCGTGCAGCAGCTATACCATAGAGTATCTGTCGCAGTATTTCCGCATCACAGTGCTCTATTACAATCCGAATATATCGCCCGAATCGGAGTATGACCACCGCATAGAAGAGCAACAGAGGTTCATCAGCGAACTGAAGACGGTGAACCCCGTGAGCTTCGTGGCCGGCGAGTACGACCCGCAGACGTTCTACAACGCCGTGCGCGGACTGGAGAACGAGCCCGAGGGCGGAGCAAGATGTATGGTGTGCTACCGCATGCGGCTCGAACGCGCGGCGCAGATGGCTGCCGAGCTCGGACTCGACTACTTCACCACAACGCTCACAATAAGCCCGCTGAAGCGTGCGGACAAGATAAACGAGATAGGCGAAGAGATAGCCGCGCAGACCGGAGTGAAGTTTCTGCCGTCCGACTTCAAGAAGCGTGGCGGATATCTGCGCTCCATAGAGCTGTCGCGCGAATACGGACTCTATCGTCAGAACTATTGCGGCTGCGTGTTCTCCAAACGTCAGTCGGAAGAACGCAACAACAAGTAAGCATGGACAACTCATCACCCATACTGGCACTCACACGCCAACGCATGCTGCTGCAGATGGAATATGCCTGCGAGAAGGAGAACTTCCGCAAGCAGACCGAAGCCTTCGGCATAAAGCGGAAGGTGAAGCGCGGCGACGCGTGGTATCCCGTAAAGACGGGACGCACATACTATAACTCACTCAACCAGGAGGTGCTCGAGATAATAAGACAGGACGAGAGCGACATAGAACATAACTTCGAGTATGGCCGGCCGGTGTGCTTCTTCACAATAAACGAGCACGCCACGGGCAACGAGAAGCACATACGCTATTTCCCGTTCACTGCCACGGTGAGCTTCGCCGAGGCCGACAGGATGGTCGTGGTGATGCCGGAGAGCAGCCGGATACTCGAACTGCAGCGCAGCGAGACGCCCATAGGCATACAGCTTTCGTTCGACGAGACATCGTACAGACTTATGTTCGAAGCGCTCGACCGCGTAATCAACGCCCGCTCGGGACGCCTTGCCTATCTGCGCGACCTGTTCTACTCGGGCATGAAGGCGGGACGATTCACGTTCGGTCCGACGCGCTTCCCGTGGCTGAACCCGTCTCAGGAGCACGCCGTAAACGAGATGATGGTGGCTAAGGACGTGATGGTGGTGCACGGGCCTCCGGGCACCGGCAAGACCACAACGCTCGTCGAGGGAATCTATGAGACGCTGCGGCGCGAGAATCAGGTGCTGGTATGCGCACAGAGCAACATGGCGGTGGACTGGATTTCGGAGAAGCTTGTAGATCGCGGACTGAACGTGCTGCGCATAGGCAACCCGACACGCGTGAACGACAAGATGCTCTCATTCACCTACGAACGGCGCTTCGAGGCTCATCCCGACTATCCGCAGCTGTGGAGCATACGCAAGGCCATACGCCAGCTGCGCAAGCAACGCCGACGCGGCGACGACTTCCACCAGAAGCTGGAGAGGCTGCGCAGCCGTGCCGTGGAGCTGGAACTGCGCATAAACAACGACCTGTTCAGCGATGCGCGCGTCATAGCATCGACCCTCACGGGCTCGGCAAACCGTCTGCTTGAAGGCATGAAGTTCGGCACTCTCTTCATAGACGAGGCGGCACAGGCACTCGAGGCTGCGTGCTGGATAGCCATAAGGCGCGCCACACGTGTGGTGTTTGCCGGCGACCACTGCCAGCTTCCGCCTACCATAAAGAGCATGGCGGCACTGAAAGCAGGACTGGGTACCACGCTCATGGAGCGCATCGTGGAGCGCAAGCCTGAGGTAGTGACGTTGCTCACGGTGCAGTATCGCATGAACGAGGAGATAATGCGTTTCCCCAACGAGTGGTTCTATCACGGACAGATAACCACCGCGCCACAGATAAAATACCGCGGAATACTCGACCTCGACTGCCCAATGACGTGGATAGACACGTCCGAACTCGAAGGCAAGGAGGAGTTTGTGGGCGAGAACTTCGGCCGCATCAACCGACAGGAAGCCGAGCTCACCGTCGCCACTCTCATATCCTACTTCAGCAAGATAGGCAAACAGCGGTTGCTCGACGAGAGCATCGACGTAGGCGTAATATCGCCCTACCGCGCACAGGTGCAATATCTGCGGCGGCTGATAAAGAAAAACGAGTTCTTCAAACCCTACCGTCACCTCATCTCCGTGAACACCGTTGACGGATTCCAGGGACAGGAACGCGACGTGATAGTAATCTCGCTGGTGCGTGCCAACGACGAGGGCCAGATAGGATTCCTGCGCGACCTGCGACGGATGAACGTGGCGATAACCCGCGCAAGGATGAAACTCATCATCCTGGGCGACACTGCCACGCTGACAAGACATCTTTTCTACAAGAAACTATACGAACACATAATGAAGGCTAACCGCCCATACGGCGACACGACAGCCTCAACGGACGACAGCGGAAGCGGCGAGGCCACCATAGGCGACGCCACGGAAACAAACACTCAAACACCCGAATTATAATAAAACAGACAGAACATTATGCTTCAACGTGACTATATACTGCGACTCATACGCGAGTTCATGGCAGCTCTCGAACGCATGCTCGAGAAAAAGGAAGTGGCCGACCGGCGCGAGGAGATAAAACAACTCTACGAACAATATGTAGGTCCTTACGCACTCTACCACAACGCGACAACCGACGAAGTGCTGCTCGCACTGGCAGGAATGGACGAGGAACAGCGTCTGCCGCGCATGGAGATGCTTGCCGAACTGTTCTATGCCGAGGCAGACACAGTGTCGAATCCTGAGCGTGACTTCCTTCTGGAGAAGGCTTTCGCGCTGTTCAGCATTATCGAACGAGAGGGGAAAACCTACTCGCTGAAGCGCAGATGGAAGATGCAGGACATACAGGAGAGAATATCAAACGGACAAACCGGCAAGACCAAAGCAAATGAAAATATTCTTCAATCATAAGGAAGAGCTGTGGAACTCGTGGTCGCACGCGGCAGGAATCATACTGGGCGTGGTGGCAGGAGCGGTGTTCATAGCCTGGTGTCTGCACACCGGCAACATATGGGCAACCACCGGCATCATTCTCTATCTGTTCGGAATGTTGTGCTCCTACGTGGCTTCCACCGTATATCATTCGCTCAGCGCCTGGTCGAAATGGAAGGAACGGCTGCGCCGCTGGGACCACGCCGCGATCTACTGGCACATCGCCGGATCCTACTCGCCCATCACTCTGATAGCCCTGCGTGAGTGTGGTGCATGGGGATGGGCACTGTTTGTGTTCATCTGGACGGCTGCCATAGCCGGCACAATCATGAGTTTCCTGCGGCTGAAAGACCACAGCCACGTAGAGACAATATGCTTCGTGGCAATGGGTCTGAGCGTGCTCGTAGCGTTCAAACCGCTTATCGACAGCGTGAGCGACGTGTCTATGGCGTGGCTCATAGCCGAGGGCGTGAGCTACATCACCGGTGCCGTGTTCTACAGTCTGAACAAACGCAGGTTCATGCACACGGTGTTCCACTTCTTCGTGCTGCTCGGTTCGGTGTGCCATATATTCGCCGTGTGGCACATACTATTGACTTATCTATAAACAAAATCATCCTGACTGCTTATCTATTCACAACCTACGATGTAATAAAAACACTAAAACAATCTTCTCAGACATGACAAAGACAAGGACCATATTGCTCATGCTGATACTGACAGCAGTCGCAGGCACTGCTTGTGCAAGCAGCAAAGGCAGGACATCTGCCGACGGACAACCAAGAATAGTAAACATAATAAACTTCATACGTCAGACCGACTACCGCGTGGAAGACGCCGACCGCAAGCTATACGAGACGGTTTGCCGGCAGGTGGAGCTGGTAAACCGTTACAATCTTCCGGCAACATTCCTGCTCGAATACGACGCGCTCATAAATCCGCTGTACCAGAATCTGCTGAAGACAAAGCTGAAAGAAGGTTCGGAGATAGGCGCATGGTGGGAGCTGACACAACCGCAGATTGAGGCGGCGGGACTGAAATGGCGCGGCGAATATTCGTGGGTGTCGCACGCAAACATAGCTTTCAGCACAGGATACACCAAGGAAGAGCGCGAGCGTCTGGTGGATGTCTATATGCAGAAGTTCAAGGAGATATTCGGATATTACCCCAAATCGGTGGGCTCGTGGTTCATCGACGCTCACACACTGGCATATATGCACGACAAATATGGCATAGAAGCGTCGTGCAACTGCAAGGACCAGATAGGCACGGACGGCTACACTCTGTGGGGCGGCTACTGGAATCAGGCCTATTATCCCAGCCGTCTCAACGCATACATGCCTGCCCAGACGACCGAAGGACAGATACCTGTGCCCATCTTCAGAATGTTGGGCAGCGACCCGATATATCAGTATGACGACGGACTGGGCAACGAACGGCAGGGCGTAATATCGCTCGAGCCGGTCTATCCGCACGCCGGAATGAACCGCAAATGGGTGGATTATTTCTTCAGTGCGCTCACCGACGGTCCGTGTCTCGCCTTCGGATATGCACAGGCAGGACAGGAAAACTCGTTCACTTGGGACAATATGCGCAAGGGACTCGAGATGCAGATGCCGCTCATCGACTCGCTCCGACGTGCCGGACGACTGCGTGTGGAGACGCTCGGCGAGTCGGGACGGTGGTTCAGAAAGCATTTCAAGCTCACTCCTGCCACGGCTGTCACCACGGTGAGCGACGTGCGTGGCGAAGGCAACAAGACCGTATGGTACGACAGCCGCAACTATCGCGCCAACCTGTTATGGGAGAAGGGACGGTTCAGATTCCGCGACATACACTTGTTTGACGAGCGTTTCAAGTCGGAATATCTCGACAAACCGGGCACGGGCAACCAGTTTCTGTTCTACACGCTGCCCGTAATCGACGGCTTCATGTGGAGCAAGGGCGACGACCGCGCGGGACTCATGATTGTGAAAGTGAATGATGACGGAAGCACAGAGGAGCTCCGTCTCGATAATCCTACGGTGAAGGAGCGCGGCAAAAGTGTGCTCGAAGTGAGCGGCACCGACCAATACGGCCACACATTCGGCATCGTCCTGCGCGACGACCGAATAGAAGTTAGCTCGCCCGACGCCGGCAACGACGACGCTTGGGCACTGCAACTGCACTCCGCTCCCGATGCTCCGCTGCCCTTCACAACAATCGGCGACAAGTCTGTCGAAGCCGTATTCCGCGGCTATTCCTACTCCGTCGACTGCCCGAAGGGTTGTTTTAAAGAAGTGGATGATAACGGGAACCGCACCATCCGCATCTGTCCGGACAAAGGAAAGATAGCGATTGACTGTGCCCGATGAACCTGACAGAATGTCAATAATTGAGCCGCGAGCACTCAAAAACACGCCCTTAGACGATGAATAGCAACGCATACGACAGGGTTGTGTAAACAATTCGGAAAGTTTTCTTTGCAGTGTCTGCAAGTTGAACTATCTTTGCATAAGATATAACGGCACTCGGGTGACTTAGGATAAACTCCTTTCCGATTATCTGCAATATCTTCATACGTGAAATAACAACAATACATAATGGACTGGATAAACGCACTTCTCGGCACAAACACGGCCGCACAGACCATCATTGTGCTGTCGATGATAACCGCAGCGGGACTTGCTCTTGGCAAACTTCACATACGCGGTATCTCGCTCGGAATTGCATTCGTATTCTTCGTAGGCATCATCGCCGGACAATTAGGATTCAAAGCAGACCTGCACATGGTGGGATTCGCCGAGACATTCGGACTGCTGCTCTTCGTATATACCCTCGGTCTGCACGTCGGACCGAGCTTTGTGGGCATGATGCGCAACGAAGGCGTGGCACTCAACATGTGGGGACTCGCCGTGATTATCGTCGGCACCATACTGGCAATACTTCTGTGTCCGCTGACCGGCATCAGCATGCCGAACATGACCGGAATACTCTGTGGCGCGACAACTAATACTCCTGCCCTTGCCGCGGCACAGCAGGCACTCAACAGCGCAGGCCTGCCAAGCAGCGGAGCGGCACTGGGATGTGCCGTGACCTATCCGCTCGGAGTTGTCGGAGTGATTCTGGCCATGATATTCATACGCCGTTTCTTCGTAAAGCCTTCCGACCTCGAGCCACGCAACAAGAACACTGAGGACAACACATACATAGCGCAATACATAGTTGTGAACCCGGCACTAAACAACAAAACCATCTCCGAAATATCGCAGATGACCCACCGCCATTTCATCATCTCGCGCATCTGGCGCGACGGAAAGGTGATAGTGCCGCTGGCCGAGACAAAGATGCAGCTGAACGACAGCGTGCTCGTGGTGACCAATATAGACGAATCGGAAGCCATGGACATCCTGTTCGGAAAGAAGGTGGAGAAAGACTGGAACCGCGATAAGGACCGCATCGACTGGAACGCGATAGACAGCAACGTGGAGAGTCGCGTCATACTGCTCACACGCACCAGCCTCAACGGCAAGACACTCGGTGCACTGCACATGCGCACAGCCTACGGAGTGAACGTCAGCCGAATAATGCGCGGCGACATCAAACTGCTTGCCAGCGACGACCTGCGACTGCAATACGGCGACCATCTGACCGTTGTCGGCGCACCGAGCGACATAGAACATGCCGAACAGTTCCTCGGCAACGCCGTCCAAGTGCTCAACGAGCCGAACCTCGGAGCCATATTCCTCGGCATGATACTTGGCCTTGCCATAGGCATGATTCCTATCCATCTGCCTGGAATGAGCGCACCCGTGCACCTCGGCATCGCCGGCGGAGGCATCATAATGGGAATACTCGTGGGAGCACTCGGCCCGCGCGCCCACTTCATCAGCTACACCACGCGCTCCGCATCGCTCATGCTCCGCAAGCTCGGACTGTCACTCTATCTGGCGTGTCTCGGTCTGGAGGCGGGCAGCGACTTCTTCAGCACGGTGGTGCGCCCCGAAGGTCTGATGTGGGTTGCCACAGGATTCATCATCACTGTCGTGCCTCTCATCATCGTGGGTCTGCTTGCCCTGCACACACGCAAGTTCGACTTCGGCACCATCTGCGGCATTCTCTGCGGCTCGATGGCCAACCCCATGGCGCTGAGCTACGCCAACGACACACTCAAAGGCGACACCGCCGCCGTGAGCTACACATCGGTTTATCCGCTCGGAATGTTCGTCCGGGTGATAATAGCACAGATAATCATCATGTTCTCCGTCTGAACACTTATCACGAATACATGCCCACCTATACATAACAACCCCGACGTCGCTTCGCGCTGACGCCGGGGTTGTTTCGTATTATGCAGCGACCTGTGCCATGACAGGCCGCCTTCAGCATAGTTTTACTTGTTCATGATGCCGCGTATCTCCTCGACAATCTGCTCGTCGGTGAGCTTGTTGTCGCGCATCAGCTGCCGGACATCGTAGCGGTCGTAAAGCGCTTTCTTCACGCCGAAGTTCATTGTCTTCATGTCCGACGGACCGTAGAAGCGGCTTATGCGCTCACCGAAACCACCGTCCACACAGCCATCCTCCAGCGTCACAACCAGCTGATGGTCTGCCTTCAGGCTCTCAAGCAGCTCATCGTCAGTGCCACTGATATAGCGCGGATTTATCACCGTAGCCTCTATGCCGCACTCCTTCAGCGCGTCGGCCACACGTTCTGCCTTGGCGAAGAAGTTGCCCAGACCTATCAGAGCCACATCTTTGCCGCGGCGAACCACCTTGTAGCGGTTGAGCTCTGAATAGTCGGTGTCGCACGGTTCGGCACTGTGATGCACCTCTCCTTCCGGCACACGCAGTGCGACAGAATATTTGTCCTGCTCTATTGCCCACTTCTCCATGGCTATCATCTCCTCCACCGACGCCGGAGCGAGATATACAAGATTAGGAATATGGCTCAACATCGGAATGTCGAAGAAGCAGATGTGAGTGAAATCATTCATTCCGAAGACCGACGCACCCACCACGTTTATCACGGCCGGATTGCCGTTCACGCAGAGGTCCTGCGCCATCTGGTCGTAAGTACGCTGCAGGAATGTGGCGTAAGTGCTGAACACCGGATGCGCACCGCGGCGCGCCATGCCCGACGCCATTGCCACTGCCTCTTCCTCGGCGATGCCCACATCCACGTGCTGTGCGCCCGCCTCGCGGCGCTGTTCGGGTCCGAAGCCCAGCGATGCCGGCACGGCTGCCGATATGCACACCAGCTTCTCGTCGCGCTTCATCTCCTCTCTGAGCCAGTTGCCCAGAATCTGTGCCGAGCTCTCCTTAGCCTCAACCGGCTTCAGCACGCCCGTCTCTATGTCGAACGGCATGTTCCAGTGCCACCTCTCCTTGTTCTCCACGGCCGGATCCCATCCGTGTCCCTTCTCCGTGTGTATATGAACCACCGTCGGGTGCGGAGTGTCCTTAACGGCCTTGAAAGCCTCGATGAGCGTCTCGATGTTGTTGCCCTGCTCCACATACTTGTACTCGAAGCCCATCGCCTTGAATATGTTCAGCTCAGCCTCGCCGTTTGTCTCGCGCAGCAGTTTAAGGTTGCGGTACAATCCGCCGTGGTTCTCGGCTATGGACATCTCGTTGTCGTTCACCACGATTATTATGTTTGTGCCCAGCTCGGCAGCCATGTCGAAGCCCTCGAAAGCCTCGCCTCCGCTCAGCGAGCCGTCACCGATGACAGCTACCACGTTCTCCTTGCCTCCGAGAATGTCGCGTGCCTTCTGCAAACCTGTAGCCAGAGCAACCGACGTAGATGTATGACCTATCTCGAAGCAGTCGTATTCGGGCGACTCCGCCGGACTGCTGTAGCCCGACACCTCGGCCATGCGCGTGCTGTCGATGAATCCGTAAGCACGTCCCGTAAGCATCTTGTGCGGATATATCTGATGCGACACATCGAACACAATCTTGTCTTTCGGCATATTGAATACATAGTGCAGCGCAATCGTAGCTTCAACGAATCCGAGGTTAGGACCCACGTGTCCACCTATCATACTGTCACGTTTGAGTATGCCTCCGCGTATCTCGGCGGCAAGAAGTCTCAGTTTTTCTGCCGGCAGGTTCTTGATGTCGGCCGGTGATTTTATATTTTCAATCAACATATTTATATAATAATGTACTGTTACGTTATTCTGAACAACTCTCTGTTTCACGCTCGGTGCAGGGCGCTGCATGCACATCCCGCACCTTCACGATGCAAAGATACTACAAAATCATTTCTTCCGGAAATATTTGCCTTTACCATTTTTACGGTAAATCATACCTTCATCAACGACTGCCACGCACGTCGCGACCCAACGCCATAGGGACAGCGGCGCGCCACGGACATAAAACAAAAAAGGTTGTATCTGACTCCAGATACAACCCCGCATAACTCTAACCTCACGGCCAAAAATTATCGCATGATGAAATTTCTTTTTATTTTATTACGTATTTCTTACCGTTCATGATGTATATGCCCTTCGGCAGATTCTTGAGCGATGTGCCGTCAGCCACCTTCTGGCCGTTGATGTTATATACACCCTCATGAGCATTGTCGCCAGGCACTTCTGTCACGATGCCGTTGATGTCGGTTGTTCCACCTTCACCTTCGATGGCCATCACCTTAGAATTGCTGCTCGTGGTAAGATCGGTTATGTACCAGCATGTACCGAGCAGACCATCCCATGCTTGCGGCAGATGATACATCTTGCCACCCGACATGACGTATGAACCTGCGGGCACAGGTGTATCACCTTGCTTTTCTCCAGGACGATGATAGAAGTATGTGTAACTCAACTTTCTATCTTCTGTAGTTACAGTATTTTCAGCCGGAGTGAGCATACCATCAGGACAGCTTACACCCGTAATGGTGTAGATGTTTCCATATGGGAATACCATATCCTGAGATGTTTGCTCCGGGTCGTTTTCTTTTTTCACAAGGAATTTGTATTCCTCACCTTCTGGAAACTCAGGACCTTTTGTAACCCAGATAAGATAACATTCGCCATGTACTATCGCAGGTGTAGAATAATTATCGGTGAGACTAACAGTTGAGAAAAGTATCTGATCCTTGTTCTGTGGGTTAACACCCTCGAGTTTGCAGAGCTTGGCGTCAGCACCGAATGTCTCCATTATCTGAGAACCTGTTACATCACAAGGCAATGTGATGGCATTCCATGCATCCAACACGAACTTACGGCTGAGGTGGAACGGATACTGCTGCTGGTATTTATTCTGATCAACCTTATTTACATCACGCTGGTAAGCGTCAAGACCTATTTCGTTCTGTCCGATATAATACAGACCGAAGTTGTCTACATACACACGACCTTCCGTACCTTTCTTATTCACACCCAGCTTCAGAGTGCCGGTCTCTTCACCTTCATCAGCAGTCACATTCACATATACTCTTACTCTATGATAAGACTCGTCCGGTTCGTATTCATTTTCCTGCGCAAGGAAATAGGCTGCTGCGACGTTGCGGCGGAAATAAATCTTATTGTTTCTGTCAAGAGCATCCTTAAGCGTACCTGTATATTTTTCAAAAGTAGCTTGGTCTCTGCTATTGAGAACCGGTATCAGTGTTTCTTCTCCGTTTGCAAACAGATATGCATTTGAACCTTCTGTTGCGATATTCTCATGATCGTATGCACCGTTCTTATATGTTGCATAGTCATTCTTGTCGAAGAAAGCCTGTGCCTCCACCATATAAAGTCCCGGTTTCAGACCACTAATTGTCTGATAGAACTCTACGGGGTTATCTTCGCTTGCTGTCACAGCACCAATCTCCACACAACCGAAAGCTCCATAATTCGCTGCATATCCATCGTTTGCCTGTGTCGTTCCCAAGTTAGGATCTATGGTTGTGCAATAGTCATCAGATCCAGGTGTCAGATTTGTCACAGACCAGAACAGATTTTTCGCATCACTTACATTTCTGAGGAAGCGTGAGTTTCCAATAAGTCCGGTGATGTTATAACGTCCTTGCTGAGCAACATCCTGCAATATTGCAATGTAATCATCACGCTTAATCAGACACCATTTGTCCTGATTATCCGCAGAACGTCCTTCTCCTGCATGAACGTATTCTTTATCGAAATGGTAATAATAATTTGTAACAGTTGGACGTGGGAACGGCCAGCCTTCGGATGTTGTTATAGAAGTTCTCAGATAATAAATATTATTCTGACCACTACTTACAGCATCAAAATGCAAATTTGCATATTCATCATCCGGTCTGTCAACATAAGTCTTATATGAATTATTTCCTTCAGTAGCTCCCAAGTCTATTGCCAGACAGCTTCCTTTAGCCTTATTCACAATAGCTGACTCAAGATAATATCCGCCATTACTTGCTGAAACTACCTTGAAACGGATGCCTCGTTCGCTCAATACCGACTGCATACCATATTCTCCACCACCGTGCACAAACTTCTTTTCATCTACGTTGTACAGAAAGACATAAATATCCTTACCTGCAACATCCTTAGGGTTGACAGCCACCTTCAGCAGCAAATCGTCAATGGTCTGGGCGAAGCCACTCTGTGTTCCGCCCAATATCAGGAACAATATCCCGATAAACAATTTAGTAAAATGCTTCATGTTATTTACTTTCAATTTATACACCGTTATTTGTTACACATTAATCCCATACAGAATAAGAGTTCTGTCCATACTTATTTTTTTCCAAGTCAGTTTCGTCATCGTCCGGCATACCTTCATCAATATCAATGCCAGGATCTGTCGGATTGCCGCCGGGATTATACGATGAAAAACTTGCCATAACCGGCTCAGCCTCCATACCAATAACCGTAACCAGAGGTTTCACATACTTTTTTTTCTTCATGTCCTTATTAGTTTATAGTTTCTGTTATTAATGTTCATTATTTCATTTCGTCCACGACCAAAGTTCCTGTCCGCCGTTGCGCACAGGCAAGAAGTACTCAATTATTAAGAATTGATAGCGACATAACATATATTTTTGCCTAAAGATTGACGTTGATTAGAGCGGCAAATCCTTTTTGTTTATTTTTTTAATTTTCAGATATTTTGCTTAATTACATCTTTGTATATCATACACCTCATTTACAGAGGTATATACTATTTGTAAGCGGCATAAAACAGATAAAAATAAGTGTGTCAGAGGGTTAGCGGTTTGTTATATATTTTCCGCCGATTGTGACTTTTATCCGTTAAATTATGTGAACGAAAAGGCTTTTGTTAGCATAATATTTTGTTACAAAGCATATAATAGATATCTTTGCCGAAGATTTCTTTTAAAAAAAATATTAATATTGATATACCTCTGTAAATAAGGTATATACTTTTTTTTAAAAATATTCGACATATCAAACAGATTTTAGTGCGCGCCCCATCCGGAATGTGTTTACGGACAGTTCGTTTCATGTCGGCCTGCACGTCTCCGCCGTCCACATCCCTGTGCCCCGTCCGTCGCATCACGACAGGTGCGCTACCGCCGTATTTCGTCGCGCAACGCCAATCCACGGACAGGCAACAGGTAAAGCCGACGACGATAATGTATAAATATACAGTTCTGCAAATCGGTTTTGCATAAATATTCACCCTCAACTCGAAATTAAGCCACTTATTTCGCGCCGCAAAACTTTTGGCCGCAAATACGCGAGTTTTGAGCGGTTTGCGCAAGTGGTTGTCAGTCAGCGGTTTGCGCTTTACGGCAATCCGACGGTCTCAATGTCGCGTTGCGAAATGGCCTCTTTCGCATTCCGATATGGCCCATTTCGTGCTGCAATATGCCCAATATCGTGCTCCGATTAAGCCCATTTCAGGGTGCGATAAAGCCCATTTCGCAAAACCGACCGATTTTTCATGCCTTTCGGAAGCGGGAATCATACGGGTAGATAAAGAAAATTCCGTCCGGAAAAGCCCTTTTCGCCGTGCTCCGTTTTCTATTTCGCGAAAAAATTTTGTCAGGATTTTTTACTTTTCAAATTGCATATATATGCAGAAAAACGGGTCATGAAGCCCGTTCCGCCACTGCCTGCCCGGCTGACTCACCGCGCCCGGTCGAGCCTCGTCCGCCTGCAAGCCGCGCAACGGAATGGCGCACCGTATATCAGTAAAAATGGTTGTTTTCTCCGTAATATCTTTGCGGCCGCCGACAATGTTTTTGCATATCTTTGCACCGTGGGCGTAACATTGCTGCGCACGACGCGCAGCCCCACTCTACCGCCATACATCTGCGAGCGTGTGCACAGCCCTTGCGACAAGCCCTGTGCACACGCCACAGTTTACCGACGCAAGGCCCGTGACGGCACGCAACCATAGGGCGCACCATGCGCCGGATGACAGACAGTAAGGCGTAACGCTATTTTTTCGTATCCGAGATGCGGATATTTCCGTTTTTTTCATAACTTTGTCAACATATAAGACCTTTAACAGTCTCATTCTGAAACAATCTGACAAAGCGCACACCGCCACCGCGACGCAACCAGCCCGACAGGCGACGGCACGACATATCAACACACGCCCACACAAGGACACGACGTCCTGACAAACCGGACAAAACCATTTAAACAATAAAAAGATATGATCAGAAGACTTTTGCTTTCCACATTTGTATTATTATTGTCGGCAGCCGCAATGGCACAGTCGAAGGTTTACGTGACGCGCGACATCTCGCCCGAATCTCTCATAAAGATATACGAGGCGCTCGGACGCAAGGCCAAGGGGCGCGTGGCAGTGAAAGTGAGCACCGGCGAGGCCGGCAATCCCAACTATCTGCAGCCCTCGCTCATCGGTCCGCTGGTGAAGAAGGTGGACGGCACCATCGTGGAGTGCAACACGGCTTACGGCGGGCGCCGCAGCAGCACGGAGGAACACATGCGCGTGGCAGAGGAACACGGATTCACCAAGATTGCCAAGGTGGAGATAATGGACGCCGACGGCGAGTTCAAGATACCGGTGCGCGACACCACCAACATAAAGTACGACCTCGTGGGAACGGGACTGAAGAACTACGACTTCATGATAAACCTCGCCCACTTCAAGGGTCATCCCATGGGCGGCCTGGGCGGAGTGATAAAGAACCAGAGCATAGGCGTGGCCTCTGCCAACGGCAAGGCGTACATACACTCGGCGGGCTATCAGGACAAGGTGGAGGGTGTCTGGGGACACACTCAGAATCAGGACGGTTTCCTCGAGTCGATGGCTGCGGCCGCACAGGCAGTGGCCGACTACTTCGGCGACAACATCCTGTACATCAGCGTGATGAACAACATGTCGGTGGACTGCGACTGCGTGTCGAAGCCTGAGAGTGTGAAGCTGAAGGATTACGGCATTCTGGCATCGCTCGACCCCGTGGCTCTCGACCAGGCTTGCGTGGACATCATCTTCAACATGACTCCAAGCGAGGGCAACGACAACGCTCCGCTCGTTGAGCGCATCAAGTCGCGCCACGGCACACACACCATTGAGCACGCGGAGAAGATAGGTCTGGGCAGCCGCAAATATCAGCTCATCAGCATAGACAAATAAACATAACCATACAATAACATTATGCAACACGAAGCCAAACTGTACACTCTCTCACTCAGAGAGCAGCGCACCTATGTGCTCACCGCTCTCTTTGTGCTCGGCAACATAGCCTTGCCGCAGTTGTGCCATCTGGCACCCTACGGCGGACAGATGTTTCTGCCGATATTCTTCTTCACACTCATAGGAGCCTACAAATACGGTCTCACCGTAGGTCTTGCCACCGCAGTGCTCTCGCCCATCGCCAACTCGCTGCTCTTCGGACGCCCCGCCGGCGCAATGCTTCCGCCGATGCTGTTGCAGTCGGTGCTGCTCGCCGTGGTGTCGGCAGCCCTCGCCCGCCGCATGGCCGACAGGGTTACGCCCGCCGCTCTGGCGTGTGTGGCCACAGGCTGTCTGCTCGCCGGTCTGCTCATAGAGCGCGCCATGATAAGCGTTGACCACAGCGTGCTCACCTCCCTGGTGCGCGCCGTGCCGGGACTTCTGCTCCAGACATTCGGAGGATATTATCTCATCAGAAAACCATAAAACCACTTAACGATGCTGAGAAAGACAAGAATAATACTCGCGGCGGTGTTCTATGTGCTCATAACGCTGATGTTTCTCGACTTCACGGGCACGCTGCGCTTCTGGCTCGGATGGACGGCCAAGATACAGTTTCTGCCGGCCGTGCTGGCGCTGAACGTACTGGTGGTGCTGGCACTCATCGTGCTCACGCTCATCTTCGGACGCATCTACTGCTCCGTCATCTGTCCGCTGGGCGTCATGCAGGACATCATCGCGCGCCTGGGACGGCGCGGACACCGCAACAAATACAGCTATTCGCCCGAAAAGAAGTGGCTGCGCTACGTCATGCTTGCCTTCATGGTGGTGACGCTCGTGGCGGGACTGGTGCCGCTGGCGGCGCTCATCGCTCCCTACAGCAGCTACGGACGCATGGCCGCCAACCTGCTGCAACCTATATATATAGGTATTAACAACCTGCTGGCCATGGCAGCCGAACACTTCGACAGCTACGCCTTCTATGAGCGCGACGTGTGGGTGCGCTCGTGGCCTACGTTCGTCGTGGCAGCCGTGTCGTTCGTCGTCATTGCCGTTCTGGCGTGGCGCGGCGGACGCACCTACTGCAACACCATCTGCCCCGTGGGCACAGTGCTCGGCTTTTTGTCGCGTTTCTCGTGGCTGAAGATACGTTTCGACGAGAGCAAATGCACCAGCTGCCGCCTCTGCGAGCGCAACTGCAAGTCGGCATGCATTGATGTCAAGAACCATAAAATAGACTACAGCCGCTGCGTGGCGTGCGGCGACTGCCTCGGAAAATGCAAGTTCGACGCCATAAGCTACACCACGCGCAAACCCAAACCTGCCGCTGCCAAGGCGGCAAAGGCTGAAGGCGGCGCAAAGGTGGATACCTCGAAGCGCGCTTTCCTCTTCGGAGCGGTGACGGCGGCTGCATCGGCTGCTATAGCCGAGGAGAAGGTTAAGCTGGACGGCGGACTGGCAAAGATAGAGAAAAAGGTTAGCCCCGAGCGCCAGACACGCATCACTCCGCCGGGATCTTTGTCGGCACGCCACATGGCTCAGCACTGTACCGCGTGCCAGCTGTGCGTGGCTGAGTGTCCGAACGACGTGCTGCGCCCATCCACAAAGCTCGACACCTTCATGCAGCCCGAAATGTCTTACGAGCGCGGCTACTGCCGTCCGGAGTGCACACGCTGCTCTGAGGTGTGCCCGACGGGTGCCATCAAGCTCACCACGAGCGCCGAGAAGACGGCCATACACTTCGGTCACGCCGTGTGGATAAGAAAGAACTGTGTGCCGATAACCGACGGACAGGCCTGCGGCAACTGCGCGCGCCACTGCCCGGTGGGTGCCATCACCATGGTACCTCTCTATCCCGAGGCACAGGAGGAAGAGCACAAGGACGAGAAGAAAGCGCGTCTGAAGATACCGGTGGTCAACGAAGAGATGTGCATCGGATGCGGAGCGTGCGAGAATCTTTGTCCCTCACGGCCGTTCCCGGCAATCTATGTGGAGGGTCACGAGGTGCACCGCAGAAGATGAGCACACGCACATCACCGGTACAAATAATTATCAACACACAATAAAGAAACATATATGACTAACATAAAAGACAAGATATCACGACGGGGATTCCTCAAAATCATGGGCGGAACGGCGGCCGCGGCTACGGCGGCGATGACGGGATGCAAGGAGAAGGACCTCTCGACAGAAGACGACTACAAGAATCAGGTGGAACCGCCGAAGGGTAAGATGACCTTCCGCACCGACCCGAAGACGGGTCAGAAGGTCTCGATACTCGCCTACGGCATGATGCGTCTGCCGTCGGAAGAGCGCGGATCGGCACGCGAGAACGCCGACGCGCCCATCGATCAGGAGCAGGTGAACCGCCTCGTCGACTATGCCATAGAGCATGGTGTGAACTATTTTGACACGTCACCAATGTACTGCCAGGGCATGTCGGAGCGCGCTACGGGCATCGCTCTGAGCCGTCATCCGCGCAATTCTTACTTCATAGCCACCAAGATGTCGAACTTCGCGGCAGAGAATCAGACGCGCGAAGGGTCGATAGCCATGTTCGAGAACTCGCTCAAGGAGCTTCAGGTGGATTACATCGACTTCTATCTGCTCCACATGATCGGCGGAAGCGGTATGGAGGAATTCCGCCGCCGGTTCATCTACAACGGCATTCTCGACTGGCTGCTCGAGCAGCGCGAGAAGGGACGCATACGCCATCTGGGATTCTCCTACCACGGCGACGTAAGCGTGTATGACTATCTTCTGGCCAACCACGACAAATACAAGTGGGACTTTGCCATGATTGAGCTCAACTATCTTGACTGGAAACACGCCAAGGACATAAACGACAGCAACACCAACGCCGAGTATCTCTACAACGAACTCGACAAGCGCAAGATTCCGGTAATGGTGATGGAGCCGCTACTCGGCGGCCGTCTGTCCAACGTACCTGAGCCGATTGCCGTGGAGATAAAGCAGCGCGCGCCGGAGAAGACGGTGGCATCGTGGGCGTTCAGATATGCTGCCAGCAAGCCACGCGTGCTCACAGTGCTGAGCGGAATGACCTATATGGAGCATCTGAAGGACAATCTGCTCACGTACAGTCCGCTCGTTCCGCTGAAGGAGGAAGAGGAGGACTTCCTCGAGCAGGTGGCTAAAAAGATACTGACATTCATGCTCATACCGTGCAACGACTGCAAGTACTGCATGCCGTGTCCCTACGGTGTGGACATTCCGGGCGTACTGCTCCACTACAATCTCGTGAAGAGCGAGGAGCGGCTGCCCGAAGACAAGCGCGACCCTAACTACGCACGCTACCGCCGCGAGTTCATCATCGGACAGAACCGCGCCGTGGATGAGGAGCGCCAGGCCAACCACTGCATAGGCTGCGGACAATGTGTGCCGCACTGCCCGCAACGCATCGACATCCCGACACGCCTGCACGAGATAGACCAACTTGTTGAAAGATTAAAACAGAAGCTATGAGACTGACGGCAATCTGCATGGCTCTCATGGCATCGGCGGCGGCCGGTGCCGAAACAACTATATTCAATGATTCCATCAGGCAGAACATCGCCGAGGTGGTGGTCACGGGTACACGCAACACCACCGACGTGCGACATCTGCCCATGACCATATCCACCGTCAGCCGCAAACAGCTCACCGCCGACTTCCGCGAGTCGGTTTTGCCCACAGTAAACGAGCTTGTGCCGGGACTGTTCGTGACGAGCCGCGGAGTGATGGGCTACGGAGTGTCCACCGGAGCGGCGGGTTCGATAAAGCTGCGAGGCATCGGCAGCGGCGCGTCCATGCTTGTTCTCGTGGACGGACAACCGCAGTATGCGGGGCTCTACGGCCACCCCATACCCGACGCGTGCCTCACCATGACGGCGGAACGCGTGGAAGTGCTGCGCGGACCGGCCTCACTGCTCTACGGATCTAACGCCATGGGCGGTGTGATGAACATCGTTACACGACAGGCAAAGGCCGACGGCGTAAGGACAGACATATCGCTCGAGGGCGGATCGTACGGTTCGCTGCACGGCGAAGTGGGCAACGAGGTGAAGTCGGGACGATTCTCCAACGCCGCCGCACTGTCCTACAGCCGCACCGACGGGCACCGTCCCAACTCGCAATTTGAGCAGTTCGCCGGATTCATCAGACCCGTATGGACATTCAACGACAACTGGAAGGCGAGCGGCGAGGCCAATGTGACCTACTTCAAAAGCTCGAACCCCGGACCGGTATCGGCTCCGCTGATAGACAACGACATGAAGATAACACGCGGAACGGCCGCCCTTGCGTTGGTGAACGACTACGACCGCACATCGGGAGCGCTGCGAGTGTATTACAACTGGGGCCATCACAACATAAACGACGGCCACACCGCCGACGAGAGTCCGCAGACATCGCTCTATCTGCACGACGATGTCATGGCGGGAGTATCGCTCTATCAGAGTGTGGAACTGTTCGGAGGCAACCGCACAACGGTGGGTTTCGACTACCAGCACTTCGGCGGAAAGGCTTGGAACAGGGCCATTGAGGGAGGCGCAGAGACGGTGATAGCAGACAAGACGCAGGACGAATTCGCCGGATATGTGGACTTCAGGCAGGACATAACGCCGTGGCTCACGGCAGGAGCAGGACTGCGTGTGGACCATCATTCGCGCTCGGGCACACAGCTCGTACCGCAGGGCGGTCTGTCGTTCCGACTCTCGTCCGACGCCGAGATAAGGGCAATGGTTAGCCGCGGATTCCGCAATCCTACCATAAAGGATATGTATATGTTCAATCCTAAGAACCCGAATCTGGAGGCGGAAAGCATGACCAACTACGAGCTGTCGTGGTCGCAGCGGTTCATGGACGGCCGTCTGAAGGCCGGAGTGAACGTGTTCTACCTCAAGGCCGACAATCTCATAACGACCGTATTCACCGACGGACGACCGCTGAACATGAACACCGGCAAGACGGAGAACAGCGGTGTGGAGGCCGAAATGGCGCTGCGCGCATCGCAGAACCTCACCATCAACGCCAACTACAGCTATCTTCACACGAGCGCACACATCACCGGCGCACCCGAGCACAAGCTGTATGCCGGCGCGACATACACCCTTAACCGGCTCACTCTGAACACCGGACTGATGTATTTTGCCGGTCTGCTCACCAGCGAATCGACCGACGACACATCGCACGCCGCCCTATGGCACCTCACGGCAAGCCTGCGCGTGGGCAAGGCACTGCATCTGTATGTGAGAGGTGAGAACCTCCTCGCACAGAAATACGAGATAAATAAAGGTTTCACAATGCCTCGGGCAACTGTTGCAGCGGGCATGAAACTTAATCTGTAATAATTTTCATACACTGTGGAGCGCGGCATTTTGAAACTTCAAAATTTGCTGCGCTCCTTCTTTTACTGTATCTTTGCACGATATTATAAAAGCCCGACATCATGAATAAAAGTCTTTCATTATGCCGGCTCATGCCCTTACGAGCATTAATAACGGAGCATACCGAACAACCAAAAAGGAAAACTGAGATATATTATGAAAACATTCGGGAAAAACATTCCCCTCATCGCAGTTGTTGTCATAGCCATGGCAATGCTGCTGCCGTTTCTCTGGCAAAACGACTTCTTCAGCATGGACGAGCCACGCGAAGCGCTTGTGGCCGTATCGATACTTAAAGACGGAAACCTGATACTGCCCTTCACATCGGGTGGCGACCTGACGGCTTGCCCGCCGCTCTACCATCTGTGCGTGGCACTGTTGTCGCTGCCGTGGGGTCACGTGAGCGAGTTCAGCTCGCGACTGCCCGCCGCCCTGTCGCTGATAGTCATGTGCGCGGTGGTCTTCGCCTTCATGCGCAGACGCACGACAACCCTGCGCGCCATGCTCGCCCCGCTGATCATGCTCACCGCCTACGGCCTTCACCGCGACACCCTGACATGCAATCCCGGCATCATGGCCACCGCCTTCGCCACCGGAGCAATGCTTCTGCTCTACCGCTGGCATGAGAACGGCGACCGACGCCTGCCTCTCGCGGCCACGCTATGCATGGCTCTCACGGGACTGACCACCGGTCCGTTCATGGTGTTGCTGCCGCCGATAGTGATGTATGTCTATCTTCTCATACGCGGCGAAGGCGGAAAGAGCGCAGCCGCGAAGCTGGCCTTATGCACCGTCATCGCGCTCGTCGTGCCGGCACTGTGGTACGTCGCCGCATTCATGCAGAGCGGCGGACGCTTCGGCGAGCTGTTCATGGCCTACCACTACGGTTCGCTCAAAGGCATAACCACGCAAAACCTGTTCGACCATAACTTCATAGGCAACCTGGCATACGCCGCCACCGGTTTCGCGCCCTGGCTCATATTCATAGTGTTTACGCTCTTTGCCCGTCCGTGGCGGAGCGCAGGCATTGCCCCCACTTTCCGCGCCCTGGCGCAATACATGCGCACGACGTCGCCGCTCACAGCATTCACCTTCACCGCAACGCTCACGCTTTTGGTACTCTCATGGCTGCCAACGGGCAATCATGACATAAGCCTCCTGTGCTGCCACGTGTTCCTTTCCATGTTCACCGCGCTCTACATAGCATGGCTGTCGCGCCGCCACAACAGGCGTGCGGTGGAAGCATTCGCAGCCTTCACCGCGCTCATGGGCATACTCTTCAGCGTTGCTTTCCAGGTGTTGCAGTCGGGCGTGTTCTCCGGTATATTCTTCGGCGAGCACAAGTCCAACGCCCGTATGTCGATGATTAAATCGCTCTACGACATCACCCCCGACGCCACCGAATCGACCCTGATGCTCATCCCCGCCATAATAGGAGTGCTCTTGGCTGTAGTGCTGTGCTTCAGACGCCTGCGCCACAACGTCCGCACGCTCACACTCGGAACGCTCTGCGTGATGTTCGCGGTATATATCGCGCTCGACGCTGTGTGCCGTCCGACGATGCTCAACATCGTATCGCTCCGCCAGATGACCGATGTGGTGAACAAGATATTCCCCAACCAGAAACTATACTCGTACATATCAAAGCCGGGCATGCACTTCTTCGGAGCCGAATTCTACCTCGGCAAGCCGATAGAGTCGTTCGAGAACCCTGCTCCCGACAGCCTCGGAAGAGTGAGCAAACCGTCAAGCGGCGTACTGCTCGTGCCCGAGAAGGACGGAGACCAATTCGTGGCACGCCACAAGGACTATGTATTCATGCGCCGCATGCGCTCACTGGGACACCCTACTGAGGTGCGCGACAGAATAAGATTCTATAAGTTCATGCGCATAACGAAGCAGAACTCAGCCCAGAAGATATACGACTCGATGTCGATAAAACTGCAATAAAGCACATCTGTATGCAGCCGAAAGACATGAACCAGCAACCATACGTGAGGCTCGAGAAGCTGTGCATAGGCTACCGCACGGGCCGACACGGACAGCGCATAGTGGCAAGCGGAATAGACGCCACGCTGCCCGCCGGACAGCTGACATGCCTCATAGGCCGCAACGGAACGGGAAAATCGACCTTGCTGCGCACCGTGGCGTCGCTGCAGCCACGGCTCGGAGGCAGGATATACATAGACGGAACCGACAGCGCGACACTCTCGCAGAAGGAGATGGCACGACGTGTGAGCATAGTGCTTACGGCGCCGCCGAGCACAATAAACATGGACGTGGCGCAGCTCGTGTCACTCGGACGCGCGCCATACACCGGAATGTGGGGAACGCTGAAGGGCAACGACCTGAGGGCGGTGCAGCGTGCTCTCAAACTGACAGGCATAAACGACATAGCCCGACGCACCGTCACCACCCTGAGCGACGGACAGCGACAAAAGGTGATGGTGGCGAAAGCGCTCGCGCAGGAAGCGCCGCTGATGCTGCTCGACGAGCCCACCGCCTTTCTCGACTACCCGTCGAAGGCGCGCCTCATGCAGCTGCTCGCCCGACTGGCACACGAGGAGGGCAAGACCATACTGCTCTCCACACACGACATGGAGATGGCAATACGCACTGCCGACAGGCTATGGCTCATGGACGAACACTCGCTCACGGAGGGCACGATGGAGCAGATGACGGCAGACGGAACGATAGACCGGTTCACCGACGGACTGATGCCGCAATATGTCACGGCGCAGCCGGGCCGACCGGAGGACCGCGACAATGATGACGACAAGAACAAAACACTCTAAAACAATATACGATATGGAGAACGATTTTATTAAACTTATCAACACGCGACGCAGTTGCCGCAAGTACAAGACACAGCAGGTGGACGACCAACTGCTCGAAGAGGTGCTCAAGGCAGGAACATACGCGCCTACGGGTCACGGCTCGCAGTCGCCTTTCATCGTGGCCGTGCAGAACAGCGAACAGCGCGCCACACTGACAAAGATGAACGCCAAGGTGATGGGTGTCACCTCCGACCCCTACTACGGCGCACCGACAATAGTACTGGTGTTCGCTCCCGACAACTATGCCAACGCGTTTCAGGACGGAAGCTGCGTGCTCGAGAACATGATGCTCGCCGCACACGCCGTGGGACTGGCTTCATGCTGGATAAACCGCGAACACCAGATGTTTGCCACCGAAGAAGGCCGGCAGCTGATGAAGCAATGGGGACTGCCCGACGGACTCATCGGCATAGGCGCGCTGTCGTTGGGATATGCCGACGCGGAGCCCAAAGAACCGAAACCGAGAAAAGAAGATTACTACCGCGTGATACGCTAATGACGTGACTGCGACAGGCTCTGCCTGCGACACGGCATAAGACTGTCCACGCGACAATGACGCACAGACGGCGGCACAAAATTATGTGCCGCCGTTTTTTTATGGCTGAATATATGAGGGCAGGATATATTCCATGTGTATGGGCTTTATTCACCGAAGATTATGGAATGACGGAAAATTTGCTGAAAACACGTGGCTGTATGAAGCGCAGAAGAGAGGGTTTCAAATAATTATAGATTGATATTATTAGAATAAAAAATTCACACTGCCATAACATTAAATTCATATTGATATAACGATAAATCCACGTTATCATAATAATAAATCCCAACTGCCACGACAATATATCCACACCGACATAACAATAAATCCCATTTGACATAACAATATATCCGCTTCACCGCAACCGATAAACCTTTACCGCAATGGCAGCACATATTTTCGGCTCGCCGGATAAATACATTCCGTGCCCTTTCCCACATATTATACCGCCATATTTGGAGTAAATCCGCACTACATACTTACAATTTTTCTTGACTAAATTTTGACAAAATATTTTCGCAAAAGAGA
>ERZ779877.518-NODE-518-length-41397-cov-3.533695_pt1 | contig 41397 bp, 32 predicted proteins | sample MGYA00511556_ERZ779877 | MGnify/ENA primary metagenome ERZ779877 (study PRJEB29588, sample SAMEA2159338) | human gut metagenome | biome: human gut; feature: human-associated habitat; material: faeces | place: Denmark | collected 2008/2010 ...
TGGGTCTCGATGTCAAGCGTATCATCAACGAGCCGACCGCGGCTGCTCTGGCCTACGGTCTCGATAAGGAATCCGAGCAGAAGATCATGGTCTACGACCTCGGCGGCGGCACGTTCGATGTGTCCGTGCTCGAGATCGGCGACGGCGTCATCGAAGTTCTGGCCACCGCGGGCGACACCCGTCTCGGCGGCGACGACTTTGATAAGTGCGTGACCGATTACCTCGTTGAGGAGTTCAAGAAGGCCGAGGGCGTTGACCTCTCCGGCGATAAGGTCGCCATGCAGCGTCTGCGCGAGGCCGCCGAAAAAGCGAAGTGCGATCTGTCCGGCGTGACGAGCACCAACGTCAACCTGCCGTATATCACCGCCGACGCGAACGGCCCGAAGCATCTCGACGTGACGCTGACCCGCGCGAAGTTCAACGAGCTGACCCATCATCTCGTTGAGCGCACGATGGCCCCGGTCCGTCAGGCGCTGAGCGACGCCGGCCTCTCCGTGAACGATCTGAGCAAGGTGCTGCTCGTCGGCGGCTCCACCCGTATCCCCGCCGTGCAGGAAGCCGTTAAGAGCTTCACCGGCAAAGACCCCTTCAAGGGCATCAACCCCGATGAGTGCGTGGCCGTGGGCGCTGCCATTCAGGGCGGCGTGCTCGGCGGCGACGTCGAAGGCATTCTGCTGCTCGACGTGACCCCGCTGTCTCTCGGCATCGAGACGCTCGGCGGCGTCTGCACCAAGCTCATCGACCGCAACACCACCATCCCGACCCGCAAGAGCCAGATTTTCTCCACCGCCGCGGACAACCAGACCTCCGTTGAGGTCAACGTCCTGCAGGGCGAGCGCGAGATGGCGCAGTACAACAAGAGCCTCGGCCGCTTCCATCTGGACGGCATCGCCCCGGCGCGCCGCGGCGTGCCGCAGATCGAGGTCACCTTCGATATCGACGCCAACGGCATCGTGAACGTCTCCGCGAAGGATCTCGGCACCGGCAAGGAGCAGCATATCACCATCACCGCTTCCTCCAACCTCTCCAAGGACGACATCGACAAGGCCGTCAAGGAAGCCGAGCAGTTCGCCGCTGAGGATAAGAAGCGCAAGGAAGAGGTCGATGTCCGCAACGCGGGCGACCAGATGGTCTACCAGACCGAGAAGACCCTCTCCGAAATGGGCGACAAGCTCGACGCTGCTGACAAGGGCGAGGTCGAGCAGAAGCTCGCGAGCCTGAAGACCGCCCTCTCCGGCACCGACACCGAGGCCATCAAGAAGGCGACCGAAGAGCTGACGCAGTCCTTCTACAAGGTCAGCGAGAAGATGTACCAGCAGGCCAACCCGCAGGGCGCGCAGGGCAATCCGGGCGCGGGCTACACCGATCCCGGTGCGCAGCAGGGCCAGCAGCAATACAGCTTCGTCGTTCATGGCTCAGGCGTGCTCCAGCAGGTCTTTGAAATAGGGGTCGAGGGCCGAGGTGTCCGACAGCTTCCCGTTGACCACGCATACGGCATCAACCGTGGCCTTGATAACGGGTTTTTCGTCGGGGTAGCGGTAAATGTCCTGCTGGAACACGTAACGCAGGCCGTCCTTGCGCAGGGCCAGGCGCGAGATAAATTCGTCGCCGCTGCGCAGGGGTTGCTTGAAGGCCATGTTCAGCCGGGCCACTACGGCGTCAATGCCCTGCTCGTGGAGCGCGGCAAAGCTGATGCCGCGTGAAAGCAGAAATTCGTGGCGGGTATGTTCGATGTAATGCTGGTAGTTGGCGTTGTTGACAATGCCTTGCAGGTCGCATTCGTAGTCGCGCACCTTCATGCGCAGTTCAAAATCATAGTGGGTTGCCATAGTTTATAGATATAGTGAGACTTGTTTTCAGGGTTTCGGATGTCGCAGATATTCATAGCCGAACCGGCAGCGCAGGCAGTCCTTGGGCTGGCAGTAGGCCTGCTGCAGTTGGAGCAGGGCCTGCGAGTCGGCCGCATTTTGCGCCTTGAGTCCGCCTTCATGCCAGGCCTTGACCACGTGATTGCTTTCAGGCGGCAGCTGCTCCAGCAGATTGAAGGCGCGTTCACACAGTTTTTCGTTCAGGCGGTAGCGGCCGTAGGCAAACAGCAGCGGGGCCAGGGCGTTGATGAGCAGCAGATTGATGGTTTCGGGGCGCAGCCGTTTGCTGACGGGCTCCGTGGCGGCCCCGAAGTGGTAGTGTGTCAGCCAGTAGCCGCGTGTTGAGGCGCTGAGGCACTGCCTCATTTCCTCTACCGTGCCGGCTGCCATGAGCTGGCTGAACGACGCGGTGTCTTGCAGGTAGATGTCCATGAGCTGGGCCAGGCGGATGTGGGGCGCGTTTTGCGGCCGCATGCGCATATACTTCCAGCGGCGCCCGTCGATGGGGGTCAGACTGAATTTGTGGGCCAGAAAGCGGTATTCCTCGCGCAGCCGGTTGAAGTAGTCGTCGGCCAGGGCTTCGCGGCGGCGCTTTTCGCTCATGGCGTCGGGGTCCAGCAGGCCGGCCTGCCCGAAAAACAGGGCTTCAATCTGAAACGGGTTGTCGCGGTGCTTTCCGGCGTCGTGCAGGGGGAAGCCCGTGGCCCACTCTTCAAATGTGTCGGCATTGGTGCCGAAGCCGAAGCTGCGGGCCAGGCTGATAAAGCATACGCGCTCCCAGTCGCCGGTGGTGTGGTGCAGCCACTGGCTGATGCGCTGCGTTTTCTGTTCCAGCCGTTCGGTGGTGAGGGCCGACAGCCAGCTGTGGCAGGTCAGGCCGGACACCCGGGGCAGGATATGGGCGCAGGGCGGGTAGCCCGGCGCCTGGGTCAGCTGCCGGTAGTTGTCGCGCACGTATTCGGGCACGTCGAGCTGCAGCTGCGGCAGCCCCTCCTGTCCGGCTTCGGTCAGTACGGGGGCGTCAATCTGCTCGGCCACGTGCAGGATGACGTTGTTGTAGGCCGGGTCGAGGTGGTGCCTGTGGCGTTGCCAGTCGGAGCTGCGGGTGTGCAGTTCCACGCTGCCTACCCATAGCGTGTCGCCTATTTTGATGCGGGCGTTGAGAAAGTCGGGCCCGGCGTTGCGGTTGTGCAGGCCGGGGTCAATGATTTCCAGTGTCTGGCCCTGTGTGGTGAGCAGTGGGCGCAGGGGCATGAGCCGATGTTGCCAGGTATAGTGTAATAGTGCTTCCATGAGTGCGCGGTTTCATGGTTGTTTGGTGTCAGAAAGCCGGATTTTTCCGGTTGAAATAGAGCAAAGTTAAGTTTTTTTTTCGACTTCAGCAACCTTGTGCGGCGGTTAATGGGCTTGAATTACCGCTATTTTCGGGGTGCTGTCGGGGCGGTGGGTTTTTTGTGCCCTTTTGTTTTGGCGTTATGGAAATTTTTCCTACCTTTGCCTCGAAAGTATTTAGGTGCAGTTAGATTGTGTATGAAAGGTTTTCTGCCTGGTAAGGTAGGATTCCTTTTCTTTTTTACTACTTTTTCAACTGATACTACGCAGCATTTTATATAAACTTTTATTATCAACAAGAAATGGCTTACATGACTCAAGAGGGCTACGACAAGATGGTGGCCCAGCTCCGTCACATGGAGACAATTGACCGCCCCGCTGCTTCGGCTGCCATTGCAGAGGCACGCGACAAAGGCGATCTTTCGGAAAACAGTGAATACGACGCCGCCAAAGAGGCGCAGGCTATGCTGGAAATGAAAATCAACAAGCTCAAGGCAGCCATTGCCGAAGCCAAAATCATTGACGCCAGCAAGCTGAGTACCGACACGGTGCAGATTCTCTCTACCGTAGAGATGCGCAACGTGAAGAACAACATGGTGATGAAATACACCATTGTGAGCGAAAGCGAGGCCAATCTGCGTGAAGGCAAGATTTCCTCAACCACCCCCATTGCGCAGGGACTGCTCGGCAAGAAGGTGGGCGACGTGGTTGACGTCAAGATTCCGCAGGGCGTGGTCAGCCTCGAGGTGCTGAAGATTACCATTGAGTAAGCGTATCTTCAGCAGGAAAAACGTAAGATGACCTGTTAAAAAGAATATGCCATGACGATATTCAGTAAAATCATTGCGGGTGAAATTCCCTCATACAAGTGCGCCGAGAGCGAACGCTTCTATGCGTTTCTCGACATCAATCCGGTAGGCAAAGGACACACGCTGGTGGTGCCCAAGAAGGAAGTCGACTATCTTTTCGATATGGACGACGAGGAACTGGCCGCCATGATGGTGTTTGCCAAAAAGGTGGCCCGCGCCATCAAGAGCGTCATTCCCTGCCGCAAGGTGGGAGTGGCCGTGCTGGGGCTCGAGGTAAACCACGCCCATGTGCATCTGATTCCGCTTCAGTCGGAAGGCGACATGGATTTCAGAAACAAAAAGCAGTTCAGCCCGGAGCAGATGCAGCAGATTGCTGCCGACATCCTTTCGGCCTTTGAGCAGGAGGCCTGAAACAGGCCCGTATAGCCCCGCGCCGGGGCTGGAAAAGAGACGAACATCCCCGTATCTTGCCGTAGCAGGATGCGGGGATGTTCGTCTTTCCGGGCGGAGATGGCCGTGTAGCCGGCTCAGAAAAACAAAGCGGGTTTTGGAAAAAACAACCCGGCGCCTGAAAAGAACAAGGTGCCGGATTATTGGAAACAGTCGGCACCTTGTTCTGCCTTTCCTTTTGCGGCAGGCTTGCCGGTTCGATAAAGTGCGGAAAGAATGCGAAAGCAGCCGCCCGCTTTGCCCTCTTCGTCGGGGCAGGCCGTGGCGGCTGCGTAAATCCAGTGCCGGTGTGTCCGGTATTCCGGGGGGTTAAACCCAGTCGTCGCCCAGCTTCATCTGCGTCTCGTTGTTCATGCGGCGCAGGCGGTTGGGGTCGTCATTCTTGCAGATGACCAGCAGGTTGTCCTTGAGCGTAATCATGTATCCGTCGAGGCCCTGAAGCACGGCCTTCATGTCGTGGGGCAGGCGTATCAGGTTGTCGCGGCAGCCCGACATGAGCACCTGGTTTTCGGGCGTGACGGAGTTGCCGTCCACATCCTTGCGCTCCACCTCGTGCAGCACGCTCCAGCATCCCATATCGGCCCATCCGAAGTCGCACTTCTGTACGTACACGTTGTGGCAGCGCTCAAGGATGAAGAGGTCGATGGCCAGATAGTGGTTGGAGGCATACGTGGATTTGATAACCTCCAGTTCCTCCGACAGGCCGGCGCCGTGGTTCGACGAACTGCGGAAGAGCGACACGGCCGGCAGCAGTGCGGGCAGCTCCGCATCCATGGTCTGCACGTTCCAGAGGAAGAGGCCCGTGTTCCACAGAAACTCGCCGCTCTGCACAAACATCCGTGCAAATTCAGCCTCCGGCTTTTCGGTAAACGATTTGATGCGCGCATAGCCCTGACCCTTCGTCTCGTTGCTCATCTGGATGTAGCCGTAGCCCGTGTTCGGATAGGTGGGGTTAACGCCCAGAGCCAGGAAGTCGGGATTGCGCTCCACGAAGGCCAGACCCTGAATGAGCTGCGAGGTAAAGCGCTCCTCGTCCACGATAAACTGGTCGCAGGGCGAAATGATGATGTTGGCGTTGGGGTCGCGCAGCGCTATGGTGCAGTGGGCCATACCTACGGCCGGCGCCGTCGACAGCTGTACCGGTTCGAGCAACACGTTGTCCTTGGGCAGGTTGGGCAGCTGCTCGTAGGTAATGTCGGCATATTCGGCAAACGTTGATACGTAAATATGGTCTTCGGGTATGAATTGGGCAAAGCGTTTGTACGTCTGCTGCAAGAGCGATTGCCCGTTACCGAAAAAGTCGATAAACTGTTTGGGCTTCTTCTTGCGGCTGTAAGGCCAGAGGCGGCGTCCTTGACCGCCGGCCAGAATTACGCAATAGTCATTTTCTTTTCTCATAGTAATGAAAAAGTTGGTTGTAGTAGGGGTAAAGGTAAGACTTTTTTTCCATATTCCCCCGCCAACCCGCCTATAAAATGTTTAAAAAAGTATCAACATATTTTGTCGGAACTTGACGCGGAGCATGCGGTTGCAACTGTTTTTCCACGGCACTCCTGCAAACTGTTACAGTAACCGTCCGTGCCTTTTCCCCATGTCCTGCGCATCCCATTACGCTCCCTCAGCTTCATAGAACAAAAAACCGCCCTAAAAATTTGGCGGTTATCAAAAAAAGCACTACCTTTGCATCGCATTTGTTCGGGAACGCCCGAGTAAAACAATGCCCAGATGGCGGAATCGGTAGACGCGCTGGTCTCAAACACCAGTGGGGCAACCCGTGCCGGTTCGACCCCGGCTCTGGGTACGAGCAAAGAGTCTAAATATCTATTCATGACGATATTTAGACTTTTTTATTTTGCTTTTTAGGAATGTTGCTATTCAGTTTTATTTGTTTATTTATGCGTGCGTAATATTATTTTTATAGTGTTGATTCCGAAAAATCTAATGTGAATGTAGTTTTTCCTAAATCATTTTTTTCAAATGTTCCAATGCAAATTAATTCAGGAAAATCTTCTGTCCAAAATCTGACAATTACTTTTTCGTGAGCTGAAATATTTAATTGAAGCTTTAATTCATTTGAATGTTGTTCGCACAAGGATCTTAATTCTTCAAAACTATTTGTTGTTTTTCCACAATGAATAGTTAACTCTTGTTCATTTAATGTTGTCATATTAATTAGTTTTTTATTTGGTTATAAATCTTCGCCATTTGCCCTGTTGTATTCATTGTCATAGAACATGGTAATATAGTACATGCCTAAGTATTCAGAAATCATAAACCATACAGGTTTTTTTACTATTATATCTGTAGTGTACTCTAAAGACTTTTTATATATGTCTTTTTGAGTTTCTTCAGATGGATTTTCTAATTCTTGTGGAGTGTATTTTTCTAAAATATAGGCTTGTAATTTGTGTGCAATCTCAGTTGAATCTATAGTTGATGGCTTCTGATAAAATACTGCTTCATATCTTTTGTTATTGACAGTTAATTCATAAGAGATATCTTCATCATCGGCTATTGTAAAATCATTAATACTGATATAATTTGAATTGTTTTGAAACTGCTGGCATAATCTATTAAATCTAATTTTTATGTCCGTTTCACCTACTTGGTTAATGTCACACAACATAATACGACATACCTTATTATTGTTTGTTGCAATATGTACATTAACCTGCGTTCCGTTAAATTCCCCTGTTAATATACTTTTATCACTTATAGTACTTACAAATCCTTTTTCTTTAAGCTTTTTAATCATTGCAGGCTTAAAACCATCGACAGGTATTCCCATAAACTTAGTAACATCTTTTTGTGCAAACAGAGAAATAGAGATTACTAACGTAAAGACAATTGACAAAATTCTTTTCATATTTTTTAGATTTAATGTTACCTCCAGCTGCCACAAGGACTTTATCTTATTTATGATGAAGCGTGGAACTGCAATGCCACATCTTAATTGGAGGTCCTGAGAAACCTTATGAGCAGATACAACAATAGCAGCCCACGCTATATGCGTGAGAACCACTATGCCATCCTTGCTCATTTGAAAATTTCTCAGGTTTCCAATTACAAGATAAGCATAACGCTTCTTAAAATTCTAATATATATTGGAAAAAGTTTCCTCAATCCATTGACAAATATACACATTTTAATTGATAATTGGGAAAATTTTACAGAAATCGGTTTTGGGTACAGAAAGGGAGAAAGATTTTTGTCTTTCTCCCTTTTATTTTTCCTCCCCTCTACCGCTTGTGGCGGACAGATAGAGGTAAGCACTTTGAAGCATGAAGTGATTTGATGTTTTTCTGTCATGTTTGGTATCATTGGACTGAGATTAAGCTGCCGGACTTGCCGGCAGTGTCTGCTAAGGTTTGGGATGAGGGGTGAATACTTCAATGATCCTGTTCAAAATGTTCTCTTCAGTGTATCGAATCACATTTTTGTTACAATAATGCTCTGTCATTTCGGGAAATAAGGCGGTAAGTTCGGCTTTCTTGAAATCTATCATGTCAAAATCCATCTGGCTGTCTTCTTTTTTGTTTTTACTCAGCAGGGGCTGGTATTCCTTGTTTGTCAATTCCCCTTTGCGTAGTTGTGCCTTCAAGGCGTGGCACTTTTCTTTCAGTTCTTCTTTCCTTGTGCGTATGGCTTCGGCCTTCTGTGTATATCTTTCATAAAAGTCTTTTGCCTTGTCGTATCTTGAGTGAATCAGCGCGATGTGCCATTTTTTCTGGTAGTCATCACATGTTTCCTTGGTGCGTTGGTATAATTTTTCCTCAATTTGAAGCTGCGCACGGAGCAGGCGGATTTTGGCCTGATAGTGAAACTCGGAAATGCTGCGTTTGTAGAACTCCTCCGTTGTTTCGCGTTGCAGAATGTCTAGGGTTTCGGACAACGTGTAGGCCTGATAGCGCTGCTTGGGTTCATGATAATCTGCTATGATATCAGCAAATTTTGGCCATAATACGCCGAAAAATGGTACTCTCACGGTTTCTGTCTTGCCATCTTCGGTGACGTTTGCGCAAAGATTGCCGCCGCTGAGCGGACTGCCCGACACAAACCAAATCAAGGACATGGTATCGTCTTTTTCGTCGAACAGAACGGACTGAGGTGCGTTGATCCACCACTCTATGTAAACGCCAAGGGTGGCTGTCTGAAATGCGCCGGAGTAGGCCAGGCCGTTTCTTACGCACACCGGCGTGAGCAGCATCCGACTGTCGTTCAGAATGCGTTCCCGATTGGCCAGAATCAGAAAGATGTTGTCTGTAAACAGTTTCACTTGTTGGCGTTCTTCTTCATCTGTAAGTTTGGGCTTTGTCGGTTTTTTCCTGATGCTGAAATATTCGCCGGTGGTGTCCAGCATGGGTGCGTCCGTAGCCTTTTCCGCTATTGCCTCTGGTTTGGGATATCCCTGTATCACACGGCCGTCCTGTAGTCTTATGCCGTTTTCTCTGATATTTTCTTCCATATTTGTTTATTTTTTAATGATTTCAAAGTAATTTTCTGTCAAGGGTATGTCTTTTTGCATCCGTTGAATGAAATGCAGTATGTCTTCCTTTTTTGTACATGTTATGTGTGCATAGCCAATACTTTGGAAGTATGTTGCCAAGCTTTCTCTGATTGCATCCCAATTTATATGGCGGCAGTATGCTCTTTCAAAATCATCCAGCAAGCTGCATTCCAGTGAGATGGATTGCACGATATCGTCTTTGCATCGTACTCTCAGATACAGAAACAGCTGTTTTATCGTGCCAAATCTTTGCAATAGCATGGCTTTCAGTGGTGACGGCGACCATTGGGGCAGGTAATAATTTGTCAATGCCCTGCTTATCGGATTAAGCGTCAGTATATCATAATCTTCGCCTCCCCAATTGTAGTCCTCAACACTTTTCTTTAGTCTTACTTTCATGTGGTTAGTGCCGGTTTTAAACTTTTCATCTTCCATATTGTTTCTCATTTTCAAAGGTTAATAATTCACCGAAAATTCAAGGCAGATGTGTAGCCTTGGCACCTATTTTCAAGACTGAGGAATATGCCGTTCTGTATATCAGTGGTCTTGAAAAATGCCCAATAGCTCTGCTTGCCTGCGTCGTACGTTTCGGTACGGCCAAGCGCAATGCCATTAAAAAATAAAGAGTGAGGAAATTCGTGGCGATTGCCACCATAAATAATGCGGTAATCCATATTGTTTTGTTTTTAATTGTTGGACAATTCGCATCGTCTTACCACCGTGGCCACAATATATAAGGCTCGGTTGGTGCGTACTTAAACGCTCTTGATGCTTTACGGCTGCAAATATACTATTTTATGTAAAATATCCCCATTGGATTAGGATAATGTTTGTTAATTCAATATACATATTTTGAATGCTATGGCTGAAAAATCGTTTTCCCATACTGCATAATCATAAATTTTATACTTTATTAGGTCATGGTATCCCAATATAAATCTCATTGTATCATAAGGATCTACTTTTCCATTTTTGATTTTGGATTACTTCAATTCTTTTTTCCCTTTCTGTATTTCTCTACATATAAATCTTCGTTTTCGTTAAATCAGTTAGCTTTCCGTCGGCGTCATAGTAGTACCATACGTCATGCGACCAACCTTCAATTGGATTATGCTTTTTGTCATACCATTTGATATTGACTCTCTTGACCATTTTCAATCCTTCGGAATTCTTACGTTGGGCATTAACTGGCAGACTCAACAATAGCAAACTGAGAAATACGAAATATGACCGAAATATTTTCATAGTGTGCAATTTAATTATTTACGAAATTGCTCACCTCCACAAATAGGGCACGTCTTAGATAATACAGGTATTTGTTTATCACAAATCGGACATTGATGTGTGCAAAGACGTAAGATTCTTCTTATATCTCCAGCCAAATCACCGTTAACACCACTCTCGTGAAGCTGGCCAAAAAAAGATTTTCTTTCTTTTTTAGGAATGAATATACCACTAAGAACAGTTGAATTTTCGTCGAGACTCAATAAAGAATTATCATAGCCTTTTTTAGTGGCTCGAGCATTATATTTCTCCACCATTTTTTTAACTTTGTCTTTTACTTCATAGGGAACTTTCCACTCATGTTTCTCGAATGAAAGATAATCCAGGGTCTCGAACAACCCCATTATTTCTGTTTTTTTCATATTTATGTGTAACAACTATTTTTTTAATAAATATAAGTCAAATTCATAGCTTTTAAAGAGATTATCAATCTCTTTATAATCAATAGGTTCACCTAGATAATAGGCTATATAATTGATTATTTCATATGTATATAAAATCTCTCTGTTGAAAGAATCTTTTATATGTCTTTTGTCATCCTCTTTTTGATACGGGTAGGATGGTGAACAAGCCAATTCAAAATCTAGTAATTCCAAAGCCCATGTATAGTTTTGGACATTTATCGCGTTGTGTAGAATATTATGAGAATGCAATATCCTTAAGTTTTTTAATAAAACATCTGCAGCAATTAAATGAGCCTTGTTAAACCTTTTTTTATTGTATTTCTCCCATTTATTTACTTCATATTTTATGGTATTGGAATGTTCACAGAAAGGCACATCGCAAATTCGATATGGACATTCTACGGAGTATTGCAAAAGTGCGGGATTTATTATACGTCCGTTGTTTAATTCAATGTCATATTTCAATTTAATGACATATTCCATATGATTAGTTTTTATACCCAATTGCTCAATTTCCTTTCCAACTGTAAAATCTCTAATTGCATCTTGAATTAGCAATAACCCCCAAGTATTATCTCCAAATTCACCAGTATGCAAGAAAGTATATTGAGAGAAACTGAGCCCATTGCCTTTGCTGATAATATATTTTCCTTCTTTATTATGTCCTACGATGTAGCTGCGTCCGTGATTCGGACTTACGCACCAGATTTCTTTATCGCCAGACATGGAGCGAATATAAGGATATATTTCTTCATTACCATTCCTGAGTACGATAGAGTATTGAAATGACTTTGCTTTAAATAAATTCATACGTACTATAAAAATTAAGATGTTAAAGAGGAGGGAGAACTGAAATTATCAATTCTCTCTCCAAGTTTCATTAGTAGCTTACACAGAACGATAAAGAATTCCACAGCTACTCTGCAACGATTTCGGGCAGTTCGACATGCAAACAACGTTTGACGCCTTGCTAATCTTTAAATTCTTCTTCATAAGAATAAAATTTAAGATGGGTTATAGGAGTACTTAGGGAGACCCCATTTATCCACATATTTTTTAATATTCTCGTTTTAATTTTACATGGTCGTAAACGGGCAGCTTGTTCAGGTTTTCTTTTACACTCTTACCTTGTAAGGAATCATAACCGTTCATCATTTTATGTGCCAGTTCAAAACGTATTTTAGCCATATAACAGTTATTCTCTCCTGCTTTTAATGGAGTTTTATGCTCTGAAAAATTCAATCCTGCACATAGATTACAATAGTCGCAGTATTCATGTTTTCCACATTCTTCATATTGTTGTAGAGACAAACTTTTCCACCATTTTAGTCTATCACTATTTTCTATAATATTTTTGATACTTTCATTTTTTAGATTACCAAAAGTCATGTGGAATGAACAGCAAGGAATAAATTCTCCGTCAGGTGTTATGCAAAATGAATTATATCCAGCTCCACAAGCATTTTCTTTTATATTCCGTGGTTGTCCTCCATAATTTGGAGCTTCTTTACCCACATACAATGGTATATTATCATCTCGCAATACTATTTCTAATTGTTTTGGCGTTAAACGAAGGTATTTACTGACACATTTGTCTCCATCCACAGAGTCTGTAACATTCACTTCAAATTGTGCAATAGCACCATATCGTTTGGCAATGTCGTAGACAGTGTAGTATGATTTTACATTGGGACGCATGATACAGCATTTCAGGTTCATCGGGACTGCCAATGTAGATAATTGCTCAATAACATTCATTGATTTATCCCATGAGCCTTTAATTTGTGTGATATAATCATGTATTGTTGCAATTCCACTGTATATTGATATACCAACTGTTCGTGGATAATAGTTTGCTAGTCTTTTTACATCATGGGATATCCTTTGTCCATTTGTGAATATATCAAATACAATATCCTTTTTATATAGATACTCTATGATATCCCATGCGCATGGATTAGAAAAGGGGTCGCCACCAGAAAGACAAACCCTAACTAATCCTTGTTCATATAGTTCATCTATTATGCGATAGTAGTCATTAAGTTTTAAGCTATCTATTTTGTTTCTGTTGCTTATCTCTTCATTATTGCGAGTCGCACCGATATTATAGCAATGAATACATTTCTCGCTACAATTATATGTCAATTCAAACATAACGCTTGTAATGCCACCCGCTTTGTTCATATAATCCATTTCTGAACTACTAACTGTTATAGGCAGTTTTTCTTTGGTGGTTTTTATTATATTATTTGTTTGCCATTGTCGTTCTGTTCTTACTTGTTCCCTATACTTATCTATTAGTTTTGTAGTGATTTCAGAAGAGAGACATAATTTTACTTCTTCCAGTTCTTGTAAAAATGGACGCAGTTCCTCTTCTGAAATATGTGTTTGAGTAGAAATGTCTTTGATAGATATAGATTGATTGCGTGGTACAGACAATAGTTTGCTTATAACTTCGGCTGATTCATCCTCAAAGAAATAACTCATTCCTTCAATGAGGTTGTAGCATATCGCTATTCTTTTCTTATGGTTATATCTGCCAGACATCCACACAGGACGATAGTAGATAGTGTTGTTCATATAGTTACTGTATGTACACCTACTGGCTCGCTTGGTGGAAATACTATTTTTGTTTTTTTGTAGGCACATAAAAAAGGTGAGCCACTTTAACGATTTCTCTCGTAGACTGGTTCACCACAAACCTTGGAAGTAGAGATACACGTTTCCGCAACTCACCCAAGGCGTATATCTGATAAATGGATATGCAACCAAGGGGAGAGCGTTTTCGGTATTTTCTAACTTCCGTTGACTGATGTGGTGATTTAGTCTACGTCAGAAATGCCAAAACACTTTCCTATATGTCTGTCAAAGCCCTATTAAGACTAAGACGTGGCAAATATACTAAAATTAAACCGAATTTTTTATGCTCTGTTGAAGATCTTTGGTTATGTGTGTACTTTTGTATATGTATAAGTGGCTGTTATTAAAAATATCAACTTCCAAGATATTAAATATTTGTTAAAAAGAAAGATAAATTTTATCGTGTTTGTTGAATCACTAAAGATCATGTAGAAACATAAATATATAAGTGGAAATATGACGACAGCAGACGGATGGATTGAGCAGTGGGGATTGGACGGGCGTATGTCAAAGTTCCGGGTGCAGGAAGCCGCGCAAGCCTTGCGGGCTGATGCCGGGGCCTTGCGGGAGTGGGCCGATGTGGCGCGGCATACGGCTGACGGCCGGGTGGCCACGAATATTTTGCGCGTGTTGGCGTATTTGCCGGTGGCGGTGAAGCGCAGCGTGTTGGGGGCGACCTATGACGAATGGGCCGACTGGGCCATGCGGCCGGACCTGCCGGTAAGGCGGGCGCTGGTGCTGGCCTTGCTGGTGGATCTGCATGAGCCCGGCCGGTGGCAGCCCGATTTGTTGGACTACGCCATGCTTCACGCGACGGATGCCGCGGTGGACTACAGCACACGGGCGTATCTGATTAAACTGATGGCCGTGATGTGTCGGCCGTATCCTGATCTGGCCCGCGAGGTGGAGACTTTTCTCGACGTGCTGCCGCCTGATGCTCCGCCCAGTTTGCGGGCGGCACGGCGGCAGGCCCTGCGGCTGTTGCGGCAGCGAAGTCGGCGGAATGGCCGGAGCGGGTGAGCGGCAGTCGGGGGCTCTTTTTATATGGGAATGTTTGGGTTTTGGCGCAGGATGTCGGGCCACTTTTGCCGATGGCTGCGCGGCGCTCGGGCCGAGCGCACAAAATTCCCCCTGAGGCCGGCCTCCTCCTTCTGCTGTGGGCGGAAGGGAGGGGGCCGGCTTCGTATGTGTGCGGGTGGGGCAGGGAGTCAGTTGTTTTCCGGCGTCATTCGGGGCGATATTCCAGGAGGTCGCCGGGCTGGCAGTCCAACTCGCGGCAGATGGCCTCGAGGGTGCTGAAGCGTACCGCCTTGGCCTTGCCGGTTTTCAGGATGGAGAGGTTGGCCGGCGTGAGGTCGATGCGCTCGGCCAGTTCGCTGAGCGAGACTTTGCGCTTGGCCATCATGACGTCGAGGTTTACGATAATGGGCATATTTTTAGTTTTTATGAGGTTCTGGGTTCAGATGGTGAGCTCCTGCTCTTCCTTCAGCTTGACGGCCAGGGCGAACACCTCGGTCAGGAAGATGAGCATCAGCAGGCAGGTCCAGTCTGTCCGGGTCAGGCCCTCGTTCAGGCGCAGACCGTCCAGCAGTAGCTGCCCTCTGACCTGCATCAGGGCGATGACGCGCTCCACTTCCAGCACCACGTTGAAGAGGGTGAAGAAGTAGACAAACTTGCGCAGACGGGTGGCATTGAGGCGGGTGAGCACCTCGCCCTTGCAGAGGGAGAGGTACATCCGTACCAGACAGTAGAGCCCGTAGAGGGCCAGCAGGGCGGCGAGCCCGTTGATGACCAGCTGGGTGTAGTAGGCGGCGGAGCTGATGCGGATGGCGGTGCCTATCTGCTGGACGCGGACGGCCACCTTGCTGCCCGTGGCCCGGTTGTAGAGGCTGTCGCAGGCGGGGTGGCTGAAGTCGGTTTCGGCCACGTTGAGGTCTTCCATTTCGGCCATCCGGTAGCCGGGGCCGGGGTCGGCATAGGCCACGGTGGGGGCGTCGTGGTGGTGGTTAATGGTGTTCTTGACGATGTCGCCTGCGGTCAGGGCGATGAAGATGCTGAAGAGCACGATGCCTAAAATCTTGATGCGTTTCATGGGTGTTTCGGGGAGATAGGGTTGGCGCTGCTCCGACAGCCGGGGCAGCGCCACGGGTTAGGGATTTTTGGGTGGGAAAATTGAGGTTAATGTGAGGTCGGGGGTGTTTTTATCGGTTATCGGGCTGGGCAATCAGCACGGGGAAGCGTCGGGCGTCGTAGCTCTGCGAGGCCCGTCGGGCGGTAAAGGCGGCGTCGGACTCGTTCCACGCGGCGTAGGTGAGGGTGTTGGTGCTGCTGCCGTAGCTGACGGTGTAGAGGAAGGCCGGTTTCCAGGCGTGGCTGTCGGCATCCCAGCGGTAGGCGGTTTTGGAGCAGACGCGTCCGGTGGGGTCGCTGACGTATTCGTAGCGGTAGTTGCCGCTGACGTGGATGGTACACTGGTACGTGCCGCGCTGGGCGGTGGTGGGGGCCGAAGGTGTGCGGTCGGCAGCCTGGGTGGCGGCGCATGAGGCGGTAAACAGAACGGCTACGGAGAGGAGGGCTTTTTTGAGAAGATTCGTTTTCATAAGATTCAATGTTTTTAGGTTGGAATTTAGGTTTGTTTTTTCGTTATTCATAATGTATTTATCGTTTTTCGATATGCAAATGTATATAGTTTTTTAAATCGACCAAATGTTTTCGATATTTTTTATCGAAAAACGATAATTTTTTGTTTTAAAAGAAAAAAACGTCCTCATTCCGTGCGGTTGACACATTATATATGGAGCCGGATGAGGCGTCAGGCCGTGGCGGCCGTCCTGCTGCTGCCGGCGGGGCGGGATGCAGGAAAAAGAGAGTCCGACCTCGTGGGCATAAGGTCGGACTCTGTTTCTCCTGCCCGCCGCCTTGTGGCGCACGGGTGGACGGTTGGCGGACTTGGCCAGAATATTGCCGGCCGGGGGGGAGGAGGAAGTTGCAGGCCCGTTGGGGCGGGAGCATACGACACCGGCCGCATGCGCTGCGCTGAGGCAGGCATGCGGCCGGTGTCGTATGCTGTGAGGGCGCGGGGCGCTGCCTCACCACTTGTTCTGTCGGATCAGCTCGTTGAGCTGCGGCACGAGGTCGGTAAATTGCGAGCGCTGTCCGCACCGGCGTATGGCCGTCAGGGGGCGCTTGTCGATGATGTGCTCGGTCAGCTCCTGCAGGCTGGGGGCCTGCGGCATTTTGCTGTATTCGTCGTACGTGTACGAGAGGAAGGCCACGTTGGCATTGATACCGCGGTTGTCGAGCCAGTATCCGTTGTCGAGCGCCGTGGGCAGGGTGAGTTTGCCGCCCACGAGCAGGTCCGACGGAGCCGGATACGACACGATGCGCGTGTGGGTGTCGTCCATCAGTACGGGCACGTTGCGTGAGTAGTCCTTACGCATCTTGTAGATGCACACCTCGGGCTGGGCCGCCGGTTGTGAGCCCACGGTGGGCGAGGGGGCGGCTGACACTACGGGTGGCGTGGCCGGCGTGGGAGCGCCGGGAGCGGCTTCCTGTTCCTTGTGGCTGCCGCAGCCGGCGGCCATGAGCAGACAGGCGAAAGCCAGGCCGGGCTTGAGCCAGAGGGCGGCGGGTTGTAGGGTATGACGTGTCATGTTTGAATTCATTGTTTTTGAGTTTTTTGAATAGGCCGTGAACCCTTGGGGCGGCTTACCGGAGGAAGCATTTGATTGTCTGCTTCGAGCCGTTGGCCAGGGTGGCCTGGATGATGTAGGTACCGGCAGGCAGGCCGTCGGTGGCCATGCGGTAGCGTCCGCTGCCTTCGCTGCTGAAGGACGTGCGCAGCAGGCGTCCCTGCAGGTCGTAGAGGCTGAGGCTTCTGACAGCCTGTGAGCTGCTCAGGCTGATGCCTGAAGCGTCGGCAGACACAAGGCGCAGGGCGTCGGCCGTGCTGACGGATTCAATGCCCGTATAGGCCGTGATGCGTACGTTCTCGTTAAAGAGCTGGTGGAACTGTCCGGATTCGTAGGAGAAGAGCTGGAACTGGTAACGTCCCGTTTTGGTGTCGGCCGGAATGTTGAGGTCGATGCTGAACGTTTTGGGGCCGCTCTTTTCTACGGAAACGGGGGTCATGGGCGATGACGTTTCGTAAGCTCCCGTGCTCGGGCTGTAAAGGTAGGCCACGAGTTGGGTTTCGTAGTAGTCGCCGTCGTTGTTGAGCGTCAGCGTGCCGGTGCAGGTAAAGGCCGAGCCTTGTTCAACCGAAGTGTTGGCCAGCTTGACGTCGGAGGTTGTAAATCCGGTGGCGGGGGTGCCTTGTGAGAAGACATAGAAGGAAGCCGGCGTACCAACTACGTAGCGCTGGTAATTGTTGTGTACCCAGATGGGTTTTACGGTGACATTGCCGATAACGTCGGGCATGGTGATGGTGCGGGTCAGCACCTTGCTTTCGCCCGGCTTGAGGTACAGCTGCTGCAGACGTATGGATTCAATGGTGGTGCCGCTGTTGTCAACAATGTCCAGCTCCATGTGTCCGAGGAAATCGTTGTTGGCGCGCGGGTTACTGATGGTTATCGTAAAGGTGGCCAGACGGTTGCTGTGGAGCGTGCCGTCGGATTTTACGGTGACGTTGGGGTTGGTCAGGTCGCTGTTTTCGGTTACTACGGTGGCGGTACCGTTTTCTACAACGAGGCTGTATTTGGGGCTTGAGGCATATTCGCAGGGCACTTTGTCCCATTTGCTGTTGCCGGCAAGCTTGGTACCGATAAAGATGTCGTAAACGCCGTCAACAAGTACGGGCAGAACCTGCATGCCGAATTGTATGTTCTTATAGCCGTAAAGGTTGTTCAGGCCTTGCAGGTCCTGAACCTGGCTGATGGCAAACTGCCGTTCGTCATTGCCGGCCACAATGGCCATTGAGCCGTTGAATGTTTCGGAGTAGTTGAAGATGTTGTTTACGGTAAAGGTCTTGTTTGCGGCGTTGTAGCTCAGGTCGTAGGCTTCGAAGTGTGATACTTTGTCAGACAGCATGGTCGACGGAGCCAGCCCCACAACCATGATTTGTTCAAACTGGTATCCGCTGCCGTCACCGCCGCCCGTGCCGGAAGCTCCGGGTTGCAGCTCGGCCACGAGGTAGTAGCCGTTGCTCATGCCCGACCATCCCCAGTCCACGTGCATCAGGCCTTCTTCATCATATCCGTCAAGAATAAAGGCATGGCCGGTGTAGGAGTTGTCGCTGGCCGTAAAGTAAACCGGACGCTGGGCGTTGAGTTCCGTCTTGATCATGTTTACCCATTCGGTAGGACTGTAATGGTCGCCGCGGGCGCAGTAGGCATAGGGGTTGTAGCCCAGGTAGTTTTTCATGCCCGAAACAGCCGTATAGACGCTTGAGCCAGAGGCCGAGGGGTCGTAGTTCATGTCGCAGGCCACGCCGCAGGCCAGCATCAGTTGGGCAATGGCGTTGGCCTGAGTGTCGTTGTATTGTCCGCTGACGTACTGTTTCAGAATATTGTTCCAGTCGAAAGTCGTATTTGCGTAGTCAAAGCTGACGCTGAGCTGGTTGGTCTGGCTGACGTAGCTGTGGGAGCCGGTTCCTTTGGTAGGATATTGATAATAGCTCAGGATGTTGGCCATGGCGGTGGCCACACAGCCTGTAACGCAGCGGCGTCCGTTGACGGTAGGGCAGAGCCGGTTGTAGGGGTCGCCCTGGTCGTAGCGAATGTCTCCCAGCAGTGGAGCTACCGAAGGGGCAAAATTGTTGGCGGCAGCCGATGTGGCTGTCGTTTCAGACGGCGTGTCGGCCGTGCTCTCCAGTTGCTGCTGTTGCAGTACGTACTGGTTCAGCCAGAAACGCATGTTGTCGGGCAGGTTGGCTTCGGAAAACGGATTTTCAAACGAGTATCCCAAAATGGAAGCCATGCGGTCGTCACCCGAAACGATGACAAATCCTCTGTCGCCCTGGTTGTAGATATAGTATGCCGGCTGGTCGGCCGTCTGTCGCGTTTGCGGCCGCACGGTTTGCAGCTGGGTTGACGTAGCAGCCAGGGTAACGTTGGCCGAAGCCATGCTGCCGCGAGTATTCAGCGTATGGCGGGCAAAGAACTGCGAAGCTATTTCTTGCGCCTCGCGGGCTGAGCGTGGCGTGGCCAGGCTAAAGGAAGTACAGGTGGCTGTACAAATTAATGTAAGTAAGATTTTTTTCATAGACATGTGAGATTGTAAAGAGGTTGAATGACAAAAATATGAAGGCAAATATACAAATTTAAACTATATGGCGACATTTTTCTTCCGTTTTTATAGTAAATGCCATGACATGATGGCAAGGTGTGAGAAAAACGCAACAAGTTTTTGCACCATCCTTTTTACCTGTTTGTGCCTTGTTTGGGGGAAGGATGGGGTGGAATGAAAAAAATCCGTCCTGCTGCGTTTTTGGGGCAACAGGGCGGATTGTGACCACAGGGCCGGATTCGGCGGTTATTTCTTGTTTGGGGCGGGCTGCAGGATTCGGCGGTATTCGTCGGGATGTTGCAGCACCTCGATGGCGCGGGCCACGCAGGCATCTTCACGCAAACCATATTCGGCCACACCACGCTGGTGGTAGTAGCGGCGTACGATTTCCACTTCGGCCAGTTGCCTGATTTGTTTCTTCTCCCGTTCAAAGTCACGGCGGAAGTCTGGTTTGAGTGCTTCGGCCAGGGCGTCGAACTGCGCCTTGGCGCTCTGGTCGTAACCATCGTACTTCATGGATTTTTTCAGTACTTCAATGGTGCGCTGGCTGCGCGTGGTGTATTCCAGACTGTCCTGCTGAACGTCCTGACAGAGCTGGTCGAGCTCGGCATCGGTCAGACTGAACGAGCGGGCCGGGGCTATGCTCTTGTGGGTAGCGTAGTAGCGGTTGCAGTAGTGGAAGAAAGCGTCCGAAGCATCCAGCTGGAGCGTAATGTCGCTCAGCGTGTCGGGTTTTACGGTGAGGTCGGGGGTAATGCCGCCGCCGTCTTTCACGGGGCGTCCGGCTGCGGTATAGAATGTGTGGCACAGGCTGTCGGGCAGGTGCTTGGGTGAGCCGTCGGCGTTGCGGTTCTTAAAGTCGTAGGCCTGCACGCAGCGTCCGCTGGGTATGTAGTATTTGCTTGTTGTTACCTTCAGCGTGGCCTTATAGGGCAGTTCGCGCGGCTGCTGCACCAGTCCCTTGCCGTATGTGCGGCGTCCGATGATAACGGCGCGGTCGTAGTCCTGCAGTGCTCCGCTCGTGATTTCGGCTGATGAGGCTGTAGCTTCGTCAACCAGCACGACCAGCGGGATATTCTCGTCCCAGGGCTGTTCGGTAGTGCGGTAGGTGTAGTTTTCGGCCCCTGTCTTTCCGCGGGTTTCCAATACGGTTTTGTCGCGCCCGATGAACATGTTGACCAGGTTGATGGCTTCCACCATCAGGCCGCCGCCATTGCCGCGCAAGTCGAGTACCATGCTGCTTGCTCCCTGCTGCTTGAGTTCCGTCATGGCCCGTTTTACGTCGCGGGCGCAGTCGCGTGTGTACTGGCTCAGCCCTACGTAGCCGATGCTGTCGGTCAGCATTCCGGCGTAGGTGATAACCGGAAAGGTAATGTTTCTGCGCGTAATGTTCAGCGTGAGGGGCTTTTCTACGCCGGGCCGCTGCACTTTCAGCACAAAGCTCGTGCCGACCTCGCCGCGCAGGGCGTTGCTTACGCTCTGCGTGTACGTGTCCAGCGCCTGGCTGCCGCGTTTACCCGTGTCCTTGCCGTCGATGGAGAGGATGACGTCACCCGCCTGCAGGCCTGCCTGCAGGGCCGGCATCCCCTCGTACGGCTCGTCGATGCAGCAGCGGTCGACACTCTTGTCGTAACGTATCAGGGCGCCGATGCCGGCATATTTGAAGCCGGTGCTCATCTGTTCCAGTTCCTTCTGCTTGTCGTACGGAAAATATTCCGTATAAGGGTCCACGTCGTTAAGCATGGCGTTGATGGCCGTGGTGATGTATTTGTTGGCGTCCAGCGTATCTACATAATAAGTGTCGAGCTCGCGGTAGAGCGCGTTGAAGATGTCCAGGTTCTTGGCAATTTCAAAATTGTGGTTCTTTTGTGCGGCAGCCGGCAGCAGTATTGCCGAGGCCAGGGCTGCGCAAAGCATACGTTTCATCAGGCTTGTTCTTAAGGGGTTGGTAAAAAAGAGCCGGCAAAAGCCGGAGCCCCTGCGCTTCGGGCGCAAGGCTTATTGCTGCAGCAGCTGCTGCATTTGCAGGCGTGTTTCCTGCCAGGCCGCTTCGGGCATTTTGGTGCCTACATACTGGATGACGTGGCCGGCCGTAATGCCGCCGGCTTCGGCACATTGCTGCAGCGTGGCGCCCTGCAGCCAGGCGTAGAGGAAGCCTGCGGCAAAAAAGTCGCCGGCGGCGTTGGTGTCTACTACCTGCTCCACCTCCATGGCCGGAGCCTGCACCCGTTCGTTGTCACACTGGGCCAGTACGCCGTGTTTGCCCACCTTGACTACGGCCACGTGGCAGTAGGCCGACAGTTGGGCCAGGGCCTCTTCGGGTTCCTGACCTGTAAAGGCACGTGCCTCGTCCTCGTTGGCAAACACGATGTGCGTATGTTCCAGCAGATGGGCAAAGAAGTCGCGGTCGGCCTCCACAATGTTGTAGCTGGCCAGGTCCAGACAAATTTTCATTCCGTACTGACGGGCCAGCTCCAGCAGCCGCTCGAGCAGGGCATGGTTCTGCACCAGATATCCTTCAATATAAAGATATTCATACTGGCTGAGCCATTCGGGATTGATGTCGTCGGCTTCCAGCAGGGCTGCGGCGCCCAGATAGGTGCCAAAGGTACGCTGGCCGTCGGTCGAGATAAACGTGGAGGCCACGCCCGTCTGGTGTTGTCCGTCGGTCAGCAGGTAGGGCTCAATGCCCACCGTTTTGCAGTTGTCGGCAAAGAAACGTGCATTCTCGTCCTGCCCGACCTTGCCGATGATGGCCGGTTTTTCGCCCAGCTGGGCCAGGGCCAGCATGGTGTTGCAGGCCGAACCGCCGGTGGCCCGCTGCGTATCCATCCGGGCCAGTGTGGCTGAAATTTCGCGGTAGCGCTCGTCGTCGAGCAGTTGCATCGAGCCTTTGGGCAGGTTCATTTGCCGTAGCAAATCATCGCTTTCAATGCGCGAGAGTATGTCAATTAGTGCATTTCCAATGCCAATTATGCGTTTCATGATAATATTTTTGAAATTTTTTTTGCAAAGATATTGTTTATTTCAAAAATAACCACTACTTTTGCAGAGCATTTCGGAAAAATGTCATGCAAACCTGCTTCAGTAGCTCAGTTGGTTAGAGCACCTGACTGTTAATCAGGGGGTCGTTGGTTCAAGCCCATCCTGAAGCGCTTTTGAGAGAGAACATGTCGGCTGTAGGCTGGCGAGGTTCTCTCTCTTTTTTGTACGTATGCCTGCCGGCTCCTCCGAATGGAGGCTTTGCCGGAAACGGCCGGGACTTTTTTTTGCCGGACTCCCGCCTTGTTGGTTTTTCCCGGCACCTGAAAATTTTTCCCTCCAGCCTTTTTTACCGTCCTGCCTTCGGGCAGCGCGTCTCGGGCGGACGTGTTGAAAAAAAAGAATGTCCGTCCGATGAGGCTGAAGTGCGGCTTTATACTTAACTTTGCTTGCGGTTGTTACAAGACACGATTAAAATTCAGATACGATGAAGTATGACAATACCAGTGTGCGGCGGCGTGACCGCCTGATGCCCGAGGCACAGGCATTCCGTCTGCTGCGTGAGGGCGAGTACGGCTATCTGTCGATGGCCGGTGCCGACGGCGAGCCCTACGGACTGCCCATCAGCTACGTGTGGGACGAGGCGGCCGGCAGCGTGGTCTATCTGCACTGTGCCCCCGAGGGCCGCAAATTGCAGGTGCTGGCCCAGCGGCCGCAGGTATCGTTTTGCGTAGTGGGGCACACGCAGGTGGACCCCCGGCGATTTACCACGGCCTACGAGAGCCTGGTGGCCCGTGCGCACGCCACGGTGGTGCAGGATGAGGAAGAGCGGTGGCATGCCGTTCAGCTGATTCTGCAGAAATATGCCCCGCAGCACGTGGCGTTGGGCAGCCAGTATGCGCGGGCTTCCATGCGCCGCACCACTATCGTTCGCCTTGACCTTGACACCATGAGCGGCAAGCGCAAGGTGGTAAACGGAGCGGAGCAGCCCCATTCCTGATACGGAAACAGATTGATTCAACCTATGATACATTTTGATTGCGACTACATGGAAGGCGCGCATCCCGAGGTGATGCAGCGCCTGATGGAAACCAACCTGGAGCAGACTTCAGGCTACGGTAACGACGCGCATACTGACCGGGCGCGCCGGTTGATTCTGGAAGCGTGCGGCCTGACGCCCGAACAGGGAAGGGTGCATTTCCTGGTGGGCGGTACGCAGACCAACGCCACCGTGATTGACGGCCTGTTGCGCCGGCATGAGGGTGTGCTGGCGGCCGAAACGGCCCACATCAACGTACATGAGTCGGGCGCCATCGAGGCGTCGGGCCACAAGGTGCTTACCCTGCCCTCACACAACGGCAAATTGCAGGCCGCCGAGGTGGAGGCTTACATCCGCGCGTTCTATCGTGACGACACCTACGAACACATGGTGGCTCCGGGCGCCGTGTATATTTCGCACCCCACCGAGCTGGGCACGCTCTATACGCTCAGCGAGCTGCAGGACTTGAGCCGCGTATGCCGCGAGGCGGGCATTCCGCTCTATGTCGACGGGGCGCGCCTGGGCTACGGCCTGGTGGCCGAAGGGGCCGGCGTAACGCTGAAAGACCTGGCCCGCTGTGCCGACGTATTCTACGTGGGCGGCACCAAGGTCGGCGCCCTGTTTGGCGAGGCTGTGGTGGTGACCCGTCCGGAGCTGCTGCCGCATTTCTTCCCGCTCATCAAGCAGCACGGCGCCCTGCTGGCCAAGGGCAGGCTGCTGGGCGTACAGTTCGAGACGCTCTTCTCCGACGGGCTTTACGAGCGCCTGGCGCGCCATGCCGTCGAGCAGGCACAGCGCATCAAGCAGGCTTTTCGCGAAAAGGGTTATGAAGTGGTTATCGACTCGCCTACCAACCAGCAGTTCTTCCGACTGCCCAACGAGGTGGTCGACCGCCTGTTGCGCGAGGTCACGTTTGAATACTGGGGGCCGCGGGGTGAGCGTGAGAGCGTGGTGCGTTTCGTGACGAGCTGGGCCACGCGTGAGGCTGACGTAACCCGTCTCATCAGCCTGCTCTGACCTGTAAGTGCGGTTGTGTGCCTCCCGAAAAAAGCACCTCCGCGTCTGTTGTCTGCATGACGGACAAACGGACGCGGAGGTGCTTTTTTCGGGGCCGTAAACGGCTGTGTAATGAAGTCTCAGGTGGTAATTTCGCCGGCCAGACTGCGATTCATCAGCAGTTTGATGGTTTCGGGGTCATATCCCATGCCGAGCAGGAACATCAGTTTGGTGACCATACATTCGGGGGTGCTGTCGTGGCCGTTGATGACGCCAGCATTCAGCAGCTGGCGTCCCGTTTTGTAGCGGTTCATTTCGACCGTGCCTTGCGAGCATTGGGTGATGTTGACAAAGATGACCCCCATCTGGCTGCGCTCGCGGATGAGGTCGATGAGCCATTGCTTTTGCGGTGCATTGCCTGCCCCGTAGGTTTTCAGGATTACGGCCTTCAGGCCTTCTATACGCATGACGGTGGTGACGTATTCGCGCCGTATGCCCGGAAAGAGGGTCAGGATGACCACGTTGTTGCTCATGCTGAAATGAGGCTTGAGGGGCATGCCTCCCTGCGGGCGGCGGATGTGGTGTTCGTCGTAGACAATGTGTACGCCCACGTGGGCCAGTGACGGATAGTTGAACGAGCGGAAGGCATTGAACCCCTCGGCGTTGATTTTGGTGGTGCGGTTGCCGCGCATGAGGCGGTTTTCGAAGAAGATACACACTTCGGGCACCATGGGGTTGCCCTGGGCGTTTTGGGCGGCCGCAATCTCGATGGCGGTTACGAGGTTTTCCTTGCCGTCGGTGCGGAGCATGCCGATGGGTAGCTGCGATCCGGTAAAAATGACCGGCTTGTCGAGGTTTTCGAGCATAAAGCTCAGCGCCGAGGCCGTGTAGGCCATGGTGTCGGTACCGTGCAGAATGACAAAACCGTCGAAGCGCTGGTATTCGGCACTGATGATTTCTACCAGTCGGGCCCAGTGTTCCGGCTCCATGTCGCTGGAATCAATGGGCGGGTCAAAGGTGCGTACCGTCAGGCTGCATCCCAGCCGTTTGAGTTCGGGCACGTGCTGTACGAGGTGTTCGAAGTCAAAACTTTCAAGGGCGCCTGTTTCGGGATTCTCCACCATACCGATGGTTCCGCCGGTGTAAATGAGTAATATTGAGGGCGTATGCGTATCTTTCATATCGCAAAGATACGGCAAACGGCGCGGAGGGCCAAATTGTGGGCAGCGTTTTTGGAAAAAACCGTGTGTCGCCCGATGTATGGTGAGCGGGGATGGTCCGTTTGCGGGGTGAGGAAGGGAAAATGGGCAGGAGTTCCGTTGGTTTTCCTGCCGGCTGAAATTTTATATCCGCCGGCCTTTTCGATTTATCCGCCGACTTTTTTTGTTTTCGCGCAGCTGGGCCATGCGGGGGCGGGATTTCGTGGCGTTCCGGCCGCTCATTCCGGGCGGCTGACGGTGCCGTGGTCTACGTGCAGGTGGATGCCGGCCAGGTGGGCCGGAACGTAGGCGTCGTGGCTTACCATGACGATGGCCGTTTCGGGGCCGATGTGTTCCAGAAAGTCGTAGAGCATCTGCTTGTGGCGGGCATCGAGGTAGGTGTCGGGCTCGTCAATGACCAGCAGGTCGGGTTCTGACACTACGGCACGCGCAAACAGTGCCCGCTGCAGCTGTCCGCCGCTCAGCTGGCTGACCAGCTGGCGGCTCATCGCGGCCAGGTCAAAGCGTTCCAGCAGTTGCGACACTTTCCGGTGGTGGCTGTCGGAAAAGCGCTGCCAGGGGCGCAGACGGTTTTGCAGGCCCGTGCGCACCAGTTCCTCCACCGTAATGGGAAACTGGCGGTCGATGTGCTGATATTGCGGCTGGTAGCCCATGACGATGTGGCGGGCGCGCCAAAGCTGGCCTGCCGTGGGGCGCATCAGGCCCAGCATCAGGCGCACCAGCGTGGTTTTTCCGCCGCCGTTGGAGCCGGTGAGCACGATAAAGTCGCCCCGGCTGATGTCGAGGTTTACGTCGGTCAGCACCGGGCGGTGCGGATAGCCCGCATCCACGTGGCTGAAAGAGAGGAGCTTTTCGGGTGAGGTCATTGTGCCAATGATTTTGAAATCAGGTCCATCTGTTGCATCCATTGTCCCGAAAGGGGGTCAATGGTTACGACGCGCAGCCCCGTCTGCCGGGCTACCTGCTGTACGGAGCGCCCCGTGTTTTCACGTTGTACGAAAATGAGTTTCACCTGTCCTTTGCGGGCTTTTTCGCGCGTGGCTTGGATAAGGGCGGCCAGGCGCGAAGGCGATGGTTCCTTGCCGTCGGCCTCCAGCGGAATCTGCTGCAGACCGAATTCCTGGGCAAAGTAGGCCAGCGAGGGATGGTAGATGAGGAAGCTGCGGGCACTGACGTGGGCAAAGCGCTGGCGCAGGGCCTGCTCCAGGCTGTCCAGCCGTGTTTCGAAGCGCGTCAGGCGCTGGCGGAAGGCAGTGGCCTGCGTGGAGTCGAGCTCACACAGTTCCTGACAGATGCGGCGTGCCATGAGGCGGGCGTTTTGTGGCGACGTCCATACGTGGGGGTCGTAGCGGTTGGCGCCGTGGGCATGACTTTGCGGCAGGGGCTTGAGTCCTTCAAACAGACGGATGCAGCGCAGCTCGGGCGACGATTCGCTCAGGCGCTGGAGCAGCGACGTTTCGAAGCCCAGCGTGCCCACGCTGAAGTAGGCCTGGCTTTCGCTGACGTCAACCATCTGCCCCGGCGTGGGCTCGTAGGTTTCCGGACTGCTGCCTGCCGGCATCAGGGTGCGCACTTCGTAGGCCGGGCCGGCAATCTGCTCCACCAGATACGACAGTGGTGCGATACTGGCCGTCAGCAGCGGGCGCCCGTCGGCTGATGGCTTACGGTCGGCCTGACGGCAGGACCACAGGCCCGCCGCGAGCAGCAGGAGAAAGCATAGTAAAGTCTTGTTCATACGGATTGGTAGATAAAGATAATGGCGTAATAGCGCAGAAATTTTCCCAACGTAATGGTAAAGCACGACAGCAGGAAGTTGGTGCGCATGTAACCCATGGCCACGGTGAGGATTTCACCGACAACCGGCAGCCACGACAGCAGTCCGGCCCAGGCACCGTAGTGGCGCACGCGCCGGATGCCTTTTTCCAGCTTTTCGGGCGGCACTTTGGCGTAGCGCATAATCCATTCCTCCTTTCCAAAATGACCGATACCGTAGTTTACCAGCGTGCCCAGCGTGTTGCCTGCCGTTCCCCAGATGAGCAGTTGCCACGGGTCGGCCTTAATCATCAGCAGGCCCGCCATGACCAGTTCAGAGCTGAAGGGGAGTATGCTTCCCGAGAGGAAGGCTGCAATAAACATGCCCAGGCTTCCGTGGGCAATGAGCCAGCTTACCAGACTTTCCATGATTCAAGGGGAAAACGCATGAGTACGGCAAACGCTGCGTAGAGCAGCAGACAGAAGATAAACCAGATATGGAAGAAACGCCCCTTGGCCAGCGTCAGATAGTGGGCAATCAGGGGGGAGGAGTTCACGATGAGCAGGCGCAGCATGGTTTCGAAGTGTTGCGGCTGCCCTACCATGAGCAGGATGATGAGATATTCCTGCGTGACGAGCAGGTTCAGAAACATACGGGTGCGAATCTTGTCGTGATAGGCCGTACGCTGATAGTGGAAGGTGGCGAGCATGGTTGCCGCCATGACAAATCCGCCCGACAGCACCTGACTGACGGTCAACGCATGGTAATCCGGCATTTGCAGGGTGAGGAGCTGTTCGAAATGCAGCACGGTCAGGTCCAACTGGTTGTGCCATATGGAGTAGCCGGCGTAGCACCAGTAGGGCAGCGAGAGACCCAGCAGACACGCCATGAAACTGCGCAGGCTCAGGCTGCGCAGCTGCACCAGACAGCTGACGAGCAGCAGCGGCACGAAGTAGAGCAGTTGCGGAAAGAACAGACAACCCAGGCCCAGAAAGGAAAAGGCGTGGAAAAAGTCGGCTTCGGCGCGTACTTTCTGGTAGGAGCGGAACAGGCAGAAGTAGCACAGCAACAGGCTCAGCGGAACGAGCATCTGCGTGGTCCACGTCTGCAGCAGAGGGCAGGCGGCCATGAGCAGCAGGAAGGTTGACGAGGTCATGCGTGAGCGTACACGCATGAGTGAGAACGTATTGTTCCACTCTACCATGAGGTAGGCTGTCAGCAGGGTGAGACCCAGTCCGCCCAGGCGCTGGAGATTGCTCCAGTCGTTCCACATCCACAAGACAATGCACGCCACAACTGAAAAAAACAGTGTGGCGGCACTGGTAGTGACTCGTGTCTGGAAAGTTTGTTTACGCATGTTGCATGGTGGGCTTTAGCTGCGGAACCGACGCCCGCAGCGGCAGGATTCAGAGATCCTTTCCGATGTCTCTGCGGAAGTATTTCTTTTCAAATTGAATCTGTTCGGCTCCCGCCATGGCGCGGGCCAGGGCTTCGGCCTTGTCGGTTCCGTAGGCGCTTACGGCAATGACGCGGCCGCCGGAGGTGACGAGCTCGCCCTTGTCGTTGCGGGCCGTACCGGCGTGGAACACTACGCTGCCTTCAATGTCGGCCCCCGTGATGACAAAACCCTTGTCGTAGTGTTGCGGATAGCCGCCCGAGACGCACATGACGCATACGGCGGCGCGCGGGTCAAACTCTACCTTGCGGCGGTCGAGGTCGCCGGCAACGACGCCTTCGAACAGGTCAACGATGTCCGACTTCAGGCGCAGCATGACGGTTTCGGTTTCGGGGTCGCCCATGCGGCAGTTGTATTCAATGACCTTGGGCTGGCCGTCGCAGTTGATGAGGCCGAAGAAGATGAAGCCCTTGTAGTCAATGCCCTCCTGGGCCAGACCTTCTACCGTGGGGCGTACAATCTGGTCTTCCACCTTTTTCATCCATTCGGGGGTGGCAAACGGTACGGGCGATACGGAGCCCATGCCGCCCGTGTTCAGACCGGTGTCGCCCTCGCCGATGCGCTTGTAGTCCTTGGCCTCGGGCAGCAGCTGGTAGTGTTTGCCGTCGGTCAGCACGAATACGGAGCATTCGATGCCGCTGAGGAACTCTTCAATCACAACGCGTGAGGAGGCGTTGCCGAACATGCCGCCCAGCATTTCGCGCAGCTCGCGCTGGGCCTCCTCGAGGGTGGGCACAATCAGCACGCCCTTGCCGGCGCAAAGGCCGTCGGCCTTGAGCACGTAGGGCGCTTTCAGCGTGGCCAGATAGCGGCAGCCTTCTTCCACCTGTGTGCCGTCAAAAGTGGCGTAGGCAGCGGTGGGGATGTGGTGGCGCTGCATGAAGCCCTTGGCAAAGTCCTTGGAGCCTTCGAGTACCGCACCGGCCTTTGACGGACCGATTACGGGCACGTGTTGCAGTTCGGGCTGGGCCTTGAAGTAGTCGTAGATGCCGCCTACCAGCGGATCCTCGGGGCCTACTACCACCATGTCAATCTGCTGCTGCAGCACAAATTCGCCTACGGCCGGAAAGTCGTTGGGCTTGAGGGGCACGTTCTGTCCCACCTGTGCTGTTCCGGCGTTACCCGGGGCGATGAAGAGTTGGTCTATTTTCGGGCTTTGGGCAATTTTCCATGCCAGGGCGTGCTCGCGGCCGCCGCTTCCAAGGAGTAAAAGTTTCATGATATTCAAATAGATAGGTTATATGCGGAGGGTGTGCCCCAAAGGGCGGTTCCTCCTCATAATCAGTGATGTAATCGGGTTATGTATGCGAAGTTAGCATAATCCGCTTGAAAGGCAAAGCAAAATCAGAAGTTTTTGAGTTCCAAAGAGGTCCGTCGGCCTTTCGGGGCGCTTTCCGACAGCGGAAACCGGGCAGGCGCGCCGCGAAAAACAGGCGGGACTTTATACAGGTAAGGTCGGACCTTGTGAGAACAAAGTCCGACCTTGTTGTTGCGAGAGCGGGCGTTTGCGCCCTTCCGTCCGTAAACGCTACGCCGGCAGGCCGCATCCCCAAGGGGAAGAGGGCCTGCCGGCGTATGGATGATGCAGAGGCTTGCTGTGAAGCCTGTGGTTATTCGGCCATAAGTGAGAATTCAGCACCGCTGGCGTAGTCGGCGCCGTTTTGTGAACTGAGGGCCGTGAAGCGCACGTAGCGTGCCTTTACGGGTTTGTCGAAGAGCACTTTCTGCTCCTTGTTGCCCTTGAATTCACCCTGGGCTACCGTGTCGCTCCAGGTCTTGGCGTCGTTGCTTACCTGAATCTTCCAGCCCTTGATGATGCCGTTGGCCGAGCCGTCCTGACGGGGCAGATACGTAAAGCCCTTGATGAGCTTGCTCTCGCCGGCGTCAAAGTCAACCCAGTGGGGATACTGGGCCACGGTGACGGAGTACATCGTATGCCAGATGGTCGACGGGTTGCCGTCGGTCAGGTTGGCTGCGCTTTCGCCGATTTCCTGGCTCGAGGCGTAGATTACCTCGGTCGGGATGGTCTCAATCTTGCTGAACTGGCTGCTCACCTGGTTGCCGGTGTTGCTCTTGTACCAGGCCGTAACCTTTCCGCCCAGGCGGGCATTGAAGCTGCCCTTGTAGGTCTGTGCCTTCTTGTTGCCGTAGGTGTAGAGGATGGTGGCACCCGGTTCGCCACTGATGGTGACGTTGCCGGCACGGTCGCGCGAGATGCTCAGCGGCTGCATGCCCGAAGCCTTGACGGCGGCCTGCTGGGTGAGGTCGGCGCCGGCCTTTACGGGACGGATGATGAAACCGAAGCTGTGGGCACCGGCCTTGACGCGGTCGGACTCATACGGGCCGCCCTGTCCGCAGCTGTTGCCGCCCAGACCGGTTACGGCGCAGTCAAGATGCAGGTGCGTGCCGCTTGACTTGGGCAACTGATAGGGGTGAGGTGCCAGGGTCATTTCGAGGGCCGAGTAAGGCAGGGCCGAGGTCGACATGCTGTCGAGCGAAACGAACTGAACGCCATCGCCGGCCGTGTTGGTCAGGGCGCACCAGCGTACGTCCTCACGGTTACCCATTGACTGGGGTTTGGGGAAGTTGACAAACTGGTCCTTCACCGTGCTCTGGTATTGCTCAATGAAGTAACCCGCCTTGCGGTCTACGTAGTTGTTCTCAGGGCCGCGGCCGTAGTAGGTGTACTGGCTGTAGCTTTCGGGCAGGAGCATTTCGTAGCCCAGACGCGGCAGTACGAGCGAAGCGTTGTTGCTGTTGATGCTGCTGCGCAGCTCGATGGAGCCGTCGGCATAGACGGTGTAGAGCTGGTTAGCGGTAAACTTGAAGTCGTCCTCGCCGAAGGGGCGGTCGGTCAGTTCCTTAATCTGATATCTGCCTGATGAGCCACCCGTAATCTGTGCGGCATTGGGTGCCTGGGCCACAATGGGGATGGCAATGGTTACGGAACCGTCCTTGTTGGTCTGTGCCGTTACCTTGGCGCCCGGCTGCAGGGTCTGCTTGAGGTTGTGCAGGCCGTTGGCGAACCATTGCGTGTAGGCCCAGTTGTCGTTGTCAACCGGTGCACGCAGGGCGCTGATGCGCGGTCCGTTGCCCGGGCTGATGATGGTCTGTCCGTTGTAGCTCAGGTTGCCGATGGTACCCGTGGCGTGGTCAAAGCTGACGCTGAAGCCCGTACCGCTTACGGTAGTGGTTCCGCTTGTGGTGGTCAGTTTGAGCTTGTCACCCTTTACTACGCTTGCAATTTGCGGATGCTGGGCAGCCTTCAGCGGCAGTTGCTCTTCCATCTGCACATAGCCTTTCTTGGCCCAGGGCTCATCCTTGGCCAGCTTGAACTGCACCTTGATGAAGTATTCCGACTGGGCATCCAGTTTGTCGTAGTCGTAGAGCAGACCATATACTTGCTTCTGGCGAGGTCCGAGAATCATGCGCGGGCCTTTCATTGCCGTTGATTTCTGGATTTCCTTACCGTCTTTCCAGAGGCTCCATTCAATGACGTAGTCGGTGAGCGGGGTGAAATAGTTTTTGTTGAATATTTCAATTTGTCCCTGCTTCAGGTCAACGGCGCGTACGCCCACGTTCTGGTACACCTTCTTCACCTCGTAGAACTCAGGTTTCGGGTTGTGTCCGGGGAAAAGGATACCGTTCATACAGAACATGCCGTCGTTGGGCTTGTCGCCGAAGTCGCCGCCGTAGGCCAGGTACTTGTCGCCCGTCTGCGGGTCATAGTTCCAGAGAGCCTGGTCAACCCAGTCCCAGATGGCGCCTCCCATGAGGAAGTTGCTCGACTCAATGTATTTCCAGTAGTCGGACAGGTTACCGCCGGCGTTACCCATGGAGTGGGCATACTCGGAAATGTGGAACGGATATTTGATGTTGTAGTTGCCTTTTACGGCGCCGCGTACCCAGTCGAGTGAAGGATACTGGTTGGAGCCCATGTCGACGATATCGTTGTTGCGCTCGTACTGTACGGGGCGCGAGGGGTCGAACTTGTGGAGGGCTTCATAGGCTGCCTTGAAGTTGTCGCCCGGGCCGGCTTCGTTACCCAGCGACCAGATGACCACGCTGGGGTGGTTAACCGTAGCGCGGGCCATTTCCATGATGCGGCCTACGTGGGCATCCTTGAATTCGGGCACGTGCGAGAGCGAGGCGTCGCCATAGTAGTACTCGTGGCTCTCCAGGTTGGCCTCGTCCTCGAGGTAGATGCCGTACTTGTCGCAATAATAGTACCAGTAGGGCGTGTTGGAGTAGTGCGAGCAGCGCACGTGGTTGATGTTGCCGCGTTTCATGAGCATGATTTCCTGCTCAATCTGCTCGTTGGTGATGGTGTTACCGGTGGCCGGGTTGATTTCCTGACGGTTAACGCCCTTGAGTTTGACGGGCTGGCCGTTGATGTAGTAGTAGCGGCCGGCCATGTTGAACTCGTCGGCCGAAGCCGGGGTGTCCTTGATTTCAACCTTGCGGAAGCCGACATAGGTTGAGACGGTTTCGATGACGCGTCCCTTTTTGTCCTGCAGCTGTCCGACCAGGGTGTAGCGGTAGGGTTGCTCGGCGCTCCATTTCTTGACGTCGTTGACGTAGAGTACGGCCTTTACGTCAGCCTGTTCGCCGGCTTTCAGCTCTACGGTCTGGCTGGTGGCGGTGCCGCCGTCGGCCAGGGCTGCGTTGTCGTCGCTATACAGGGTGTTGGCGTAGAGCGTGTACACCATCTTGTAGTCTTTGATTTTCTTTTTCGAGAGGTTCTGCAGGTTGGCCGTCACCGTGAGGGCGCCGTTGCGGTATTCGGCATCGAGGTCGGGGATGGCGCGCAGGTCGCGAACCTGGATTTTGGGCTTGGCCGTCAGCGAAACGGGGCGGAAGATGCCCGGCAGACGGAACATGTCCTGTGCTTCGAGGAAGGAGCCGTCGGAGTTGCGGTACACCTCAACGGCCACTACGTTCTTGTTGTTCTTGCCCGTGTTCAGATACGGGGTGATGTTGAACGAGGCCGTGTTGCGTGAGTTCTTCGAGAAGCCTACGTACTTGCCGTTGATGTAGAGGTAGAAGAAGGAGTTCACACCGTCGAAGTTGATGTAGATTTCGCGGTCGTCCCAGTTTTCGGGGATGGTGAACTCGCGGCGGTAGCTGCCCACCTCGTTGCGGTTCTTGTAGGTGGTCCAGTCCTTGGGCGGTGTGCGCATGACGCCGCCTTTCCAGTCGCCTACGGCTACGGAGTGTTTGAAGATGACGGGCTGGTTGCAGTAGACGGGCGTGCCATACTTCTGCGAGCCGTCCTTGCCCAGACCGACTACGTTCCAGCAGGAGGGCACGGTGATGTTGTCCCATCCGGAAACGTCAACTTTCGGGTCGAAGAAGTTTTTGGGGCGTTCCTCCGGGTTGCCCACCCATTTGAACTTCCATTCGCCGTTGAGTGATTGCCAGTAAGTGCTGGCCGTGGGGAGTACCTTGCGTGCACTCTCCACGTCGGCAAACGAGAAGAACCAGGCATGGGGCTGCTCCTTGTTCAGGCCAAGCTCCTGAGGTGATTCCCACTCCTTGCCGCTGGGCGACTGTACGGTGCCGTACTTAAATCCTGACAGCGGTGCCACGGGCTCCTGTGCGTAGGCACTGAGCGTGATGCACCCTATCATGAGGCCAAGTGTTGTTTTTCGCATCATACGTTTGTGGATTTGTTTGGTTATGAATGTTATTTGTGGTTTATACTGAGTTTGTCATAGCTTGCGGAGGCAGGTTGTTCCTGCGCATGGCTAACCATCTGCGGCAAAGTTAAATTAAAATTTTAGTAGTATGCCTTCTTTTACCATTTTTAACAGCATTCCGGCGCTTTAAGGTATTTTACGCAATGGCCGGCGGCAACGGTCGGAATGGCAGCAGGCGACAAAGTGGAAACAAGGTGGCTTCTGAAGAAAACTGCATGCCGGGTAATTTTTTTCAGAAGCCACCTCGTTTTTTTTCAGTCCCCCGACGGGGCTACGCCATGTCGGGGTTTTCTTTTTTCGTCCGTATGGGGCGGATACGCTGCTTTTCGGCCGAACTGTTGACGATGAGCGGAACCTTTTCGACCGTGGCGTTGCTCGTGTCGAGCCCGTAGGCCTTGACGTCGCTGATGCCGATGCGGCGTATCCGGTGGTGGAGGTTCATGATGAGGTTGTCGATGAATCCAAAGGCATCGTCGTGGTAATATATGCGGTGGATGACCACGAAGCGGAAGTCGCCCGGCACGTTGTATTTGCGCAGCGACGGGTGGCAGCTGGTCAGGTTGAAGCGCCCTGAGGCTACCAGGTCTTCAATGACCTGGCGCAGGTATTGGTTGATGTAGGGCTGTATGCGGAAACCGATGCGCATGTTGATGCGGTAGAGGGTGTCGGGGATGAGCTCTTCGCAGGAGTATTCGAGTGTGGAGGGCTCGTCCTGATAGTCCACGTAGATGACCCAGTAGTGGTCGGCCCGCTTGGGTTGCTTGTTGATGATGGAGTAGAGAATCTTGCCTTCAATCTCGTCGTTCTTCTCGGCGCGCGTCAGGTAGACCAGATTGGTGGCGTAGTGCGGAATGCTGCTGTCGCGCTTGATGTCGGCCAGAATGTCGTAGTATTCCGGAAAGGGACGGAACACGAAGTAGCGGCGGCGCAGGCGCAGGGCGTTGTACCACACCAGCATGGTGCCGGCTATCAGGCCGGCAATGAGCAGGGTGTACCATCCGCCGTGCATGAACTTGAACATGTTGGCCGTGAAAAAGCCGGATTCAATCAGCAGGAACGTCAGGGCAAACAGTGCCACAAGCAGGCGGCTGACTCTCTTTCTGCGCAGGTAGAAGGCCAGCAGCAGGGTGGTCATGAGCATCGTGATGGTGATGGCCAGACCGTAGGCCGCCTCCATGTGTGAGGAGTTGCGGAAGAGGAGCACCGTAACGAGGCAGGCCACCAGCAGAAAACTGTTGATGAACGGAATGTAGAGCTGCCCCTTGATGTTGGAGGGGTATTTGATTTTCTGGCGGGGCCAGAAGTTGAGGTTCATGGCCTCGCTGAATATGGTGAACGACCCGCTGATGAGGGCCTGGCTGGCAATGACGGCCGCAATGGTGGCCATGACGATGCCCGGCAGCAGGAACCAGCGCGGCATGATGGCGTAGAAGGGGTTGAGCCCTGCGCCGAGGCTGTCGAGGTGGGCTATGGTCCAGGCGCCTTGCCCCAGGTAGTTGAGGATGAGCATGACCTTGACAAACACCCAGGTGATGTAGATGTTGTTGCGGCCGCAGTGGCCCAGGTCGGAGTAGAGCGCTTCGGCACCCGTGGTGCAGAGGAATACGGCACCCATAATCAGGAACCACTCGGGCGAGGTGCAGAGCAGCCTGACGGCCCATACGGGGTTGAAGGCCTGGAGCACCTGCCAGTCGGCGCCGATGTGCAGGGCGCCGAGCAGGCCGATTAGCAGGAACCACACCAGCATGAGCGGTCCGAACGATTTGCCGATGACGCTGGTGCCGAACTGCTGTACGAAGAAAAGCAGCAGGATAATGCCCAGACTGATGGGTACGACAGGCACGTGAGGGTCAATGAGCTGCAGTCCCTCGGTGGCTGACACGACGGTCATGGCCGGCGTAATGACGCCGTCGGCCACCAGCGTGCTGGCTCCTATGATGGCCGCCACGTAGAGCCACTTGCGGCGCGAGCGGCGCACCAGGGCATAGAGGGCCAGGATGCCGCCCTCGTTCTTGTTGTCGGCGCGGAGGGCGATGAGCACGTATTTGACCGTAGCCTGAAGGGTGAGGGTCCAGATGATGCAGGAGAGGGCGCCGATGATGTATTGCGGCGTGGGGTGGGGCGTAGCGCCCAGAATGGCTTTCATGACGTAGAGCGGCGAAGTTCCGATATCGCCGTAGACAAGGCCCAGCGTCACAAGCAGGCCGATGATACTGACCCTATGTGCCGCCGGAACCTGTGGTCTTAAAGTTCCGTTCATATGCAAAAAAGAATGTAAGGGATAATTTGTTTGCTCAGAAATGTTCGCGCCGCAGCGGATAGTGGCCGCGCAGGTATTCAAATTGTTCGGGGTGCGCTTTCAGGGCCTGGCTGTCGCGGCGCGGGTCATAGAGCTGCAGCTTACGGCGCAGCGGGTCGTGTTCGGGCGTCAGTCCCGTAAGAGCAGGCGGACTGACCTGAAATGTCTGGGGTAGCCCGAAAAAGCGGGCTACGGCGTTCAGGGCCATCTGTGTGCCGTTGGCCTTGCCGTCGGCCGAGTAGCCGGCAATGTGGGGTGTGCCGATGGCCACCCGCTCCAGCAGCGGCAGGGAAATGCGGGGCTCGTTTTCCCACGTGTCGATGACGGCTTCGCCCACCTGTCCGTCGGCCAGCGCTTGCAGCAGGGCAGCAGTATCTACCACCTCGCCGCGGCCGGAATTGATGAACAGCGGGTGTCGGCGCAGAGCGGCAAAGAAAGCGGCGTCAATCAGGTGATAGGTGGCGTGGGGGCCGGTGGTGGTAAGCGGCGTGTGGCAGGTAATGACGTCGGCCTCGCGGGCCAGGTCGGCCAGGTCGGCAAAGGCAGCCGCTCCCTCGCGTTCGGCCCGTGGGGGGTCGCACAGCAGCAGACGGCACCCCAGCTCGTGCAGCACGCGGGCTACGGCCGAACCTACGTGGCCTACGCCCACAATGCCTACACACAGGCTGCGCGGGTCGGGCAGGCGTCCTTCCTGAAAAAGGGCCAGGAGGGTGCTTTCAACGTATTGTGCCACGCTGCGGGCGTTGCAGCCCGGGCAGTTGGCCCAGCTGATGCCGGCCTGTTGCAGGTAGCGGGTGTCGAGATGGTCAAAGCCGATGGTGGCCGTGGCAATGAAACGTACGCGGCTGCCCTGCAGCAGCTTTTCGTCACAATGGGTGCGGGTACGTATGATCAGGGCGTCGGCGCTGCTGACGTCGTCGGCGCTGATTTCGGCGCCGGGGCGGTAGACCGTTTCGCCGAGCTGTTCGGCCAGACCGCGTATGTAGGGTATTTTGTCGTCAATTACAAGGCGCATGACCTTTGGTATGTTTTAATGGATGATGGATGTTTGCGGGTTGCGCAGGTTGCTGGCCCTTGTCAGGTAGGCCTTGGCCGTACCGAAGTTCAGGTTCATGTCCAGCCGCACCGGCAGATGGTTCTTGTCGTCAGTGATATAGAACTTGACGATTTCCTTTTCCTTCCCTTTTTCCTTTTCAACGAAGGAAAATACCAGACAACGGTATTTTATTTTGGTGTTTTCCATCTCAAAGGTTTTCTTGCCGCGGTAGATGAGCGTTTCGTTGAGCACCTTGCGGCCGTCGGGCATGAAGAACTGGATACGTTTGCCCACTTTATAGTCGGAAGCGTCGAACGAGCGGGCACGCAGCATCATGCTGAGCATGTCGAACATGCAGTAGGCACTGCTGCTTTCTTCGTACTCAACGGGCAGCTGGTTGCGCTGATAGGCCATCTTGACGTGTACCTTGCCGCCGCTGTAGCGGTACCACACTTCGTTGCGGCGGTATGTCTTTCCCTCAAAAGCCCGTTTGCTGTAATAGAGCGGCACCAGGTCCATCTGGTTGTAGGATACCAGCGTGTCGCGCATGCGGAAGAAGCGGTCGAGCCGCTGTGAGGTGCGTGTAATCAGATGCGTGCGGTATACGTTTTTTCCTTGATATTTTGACTGCCGGATGGTCAGTGTGGCCGAACCGGCGTTGACCCAGATGAATTTCCAGTTGAAGTAGAGCTTGTATTCCAGCGTTTCGCCGCTTTTGAACGCCGTGTTGACAGCGCCACATTGGGCGGCAGTCTGCAAGGGAAAAATGCTTCCTGCAATCAGAATTATGCTCAGGCATATCCATGTGCGAAATCTTCTTTTGTTCATAAGGCAGAAAAAATATAACGTGAATAATCGAACCGCTTCCTTCCGGCGTGGAGTACGATGCAGCCGGGTTATTGGCGTCCCAGTTGCCTCAGGCGTTCGGCATTACGGTTCTTGATTGTTTTTTTCGGGTCTGCTTTTTGTTTTTTGATGGCATCCGGTTTTTGCTGGATCAGCGGTGTGGCGGTCAGGTTCCAGTCCTGATTGATATCCCAGCCGGCCCGTAGCTGAAGCTGTCCGGGATAGTAGTAAACAGGTTCGGGCTGTAGGCCTTTTTCGTAATCGCCGGCGTCCCATTTTCCGTTTCCGTTGAGGTCGACAATGGCTCTGGCGTAGTAGCTTCCCGGATTGACATAATAGAAGTCAGCCATACCCCGATTAGCCTTGACCTGCCGGTATATTTTTTTTTCATCGGTGAAGATTTGTACCAGTGCAGAGTCGGATCCCGGGCCTTGCAGCACGAAGAAAATGCTTCCAAAAGTTTCAGGGTCGGCTATGTTGATATGTAATTTTGTACTTTGATTGACACGACCCGACAGACTGTAGAACGCTGCAGAGTCAACACGCAGCTGGTATTGCTGGTTGGGGCGCCACTCGCCCATCAGCATCAGCTGTGTGAGCTTGTGCGGAAAATCAACCAGCTTGAAGGGCCGTTCAACGGCAGCGGAGTCCGGACCAAGCAGCAGATGAATCCGGCTGGTGTCAATGCGGTCCAACGGCTCGTCGAAGGTAAAGAGCGGATTTGTGGTGGGCGCCATGTTACTGGGCGCGGCAATCCGCATCTTCAGCCAGTTGTTGGGCGCAATTTCCGTGAACTGTCGGTTGCGCTTGATGGCTTTTTCGCGGGCTTCGGCCCATTTTTTCCAGGCTTCGTCCTGCTCTTCCTTAATTTTGCTGTATGTTTTGCGGGGCGTGAGCGAGAGGGTATCGGTACGCATTTTCGGCATATTGGTCGAGTCGTCGGTCTCTTCATATTGCAGGGTGAGCGAGAGGGTGTCGTTGGCCATGACCTCTTCCGTGCGTATCCAGCAATTAATGGTGTCGTTGTGGAGCGAATATTCCGTGACAAGATCTTTTCCGGCATCAAAATTGAGTCCGCGTATGACGGGAGCTGAATCAGACGGGGCAGTGAAGAAGAAACTCATCAGGTTGGGCATGTTGCGTTCCGTCTTGAGTAAGTGGCGCGGCTGTCCGGTTTCAGTAAAACTGAGCAGCAGAATGTCGTCCGGCGTGAAGCGGGTGTAGTGTACCTCGCGCAGCGAATCAATGTGTACACTGTCGTGCCATACCGTGTCGAAACGGATGGCAGGTTCGCAGGCCGGTTTGATAATGTCCTTGCTGAAGGCGATGGCTTCGCTTTTTTGTGAAAAACTGAACGTACCGTCCATGTCCTGCAGGGCATAGATGCGGTAGGAGCCCGGTGCTACGCTGCGTATGGAGAAATGTCCGTAGCTGTCGGTGTGACCTACACGGTCGAACGGGCGGGTCCGGAAAGCTGAGTCTGCCAGGTCTTTCTGCAAGCCTACCAGGGTGCCTTTAATGGGCTCCAGGTCGGCTGCATTCAGTACGTATCCCGACACTTCAAGCGTATCGATGTGGGGACCGGTGGCGTAGTAAAAGGCAAAATCGCCGAAAGGGTTGCCTTCGTTATTGTCCTCAATGGCATCGCCAAAGTCGATGGTGTAAGTCGTGTTGGGCTTGAGCGTGTCGTTGAGCGTTACGGTGATGCTTTTGCCTGAGGCCCGCACGTCGGGGGCATTGATTTGTGGAGGCGAAACGATGACCTTTTCGTTGGCGTTTTCCATCTTGATGTATTCGTCAAACACCAGCGTGATGCGCTTTGACTGGTTGTCGGTTGCTCCCAGCTTGGGTGAAGTCGAAACCAGGCGCGGCGGCGTTTCGTCGTAGGGGCCGCCGTCGGGGCCGGAACCGGGATTGGCGCATTGGCTCAGCGCCAGGACAGCCAGCAGAGTCAGCAGCAGAAGAGGCAGTTTTTTCATGAATGAGCGTTCAGTTTGAGTAAGGGGTCGATGATGCGTCGGTCGTTGGAAAGGCGGGGCACTTTGTGCTGTCCGCCCAGTTTGCCGCAGCTTTTGAGCCAGTCGTTGAAAAGATTCTCACGGGCTTCCACAATTTCGAGTGGTTGCAGCGTGATGTCTTTGTAGCGCTTGGCCTCGTAATCGGAATTGATGTTTTGTAAGGTCTTGTCGAGAATGTCTGCGAACTCCTCTATCGAGGCCGGGCGACGGCGGAATTCAATGAGCCACTGATGGCGGCATTTTCCGTTGTCGTCCATAAATACCGGTGCGGCCGTATATTCCGATACTTCGGCGCCCGTCTGCCGGCAGGCTTGTGCCAGTCCTTTTTCGGCATTATCCACCATCAGCTCTTCTCCAAAGGCATTGATGAAGTGTTTGGTACGTCCGGAGATAATGAATTTATAGGGATCTTTCTGAGTAAACTTCACTGTATCACCGAGAATGTACCGCCACAGTCCGCAGGAAGTACTGATGACGATGGCATAATTGCGTCCCACTTCGATACCGGTCAGGGGTACGATGGTCGGATTCGGG
>ERZ779877.519-NODE-519-length-41295-cov-5.841974_pt1 | contig 41295 bp, 36 predicted proteins | sample MGYA00511556_ERZ779877 | MGnify/ENA primary metagenome ERZ779877 (study PRJEB29588, sample SAMEA2159338) | human gut metagenome | biome: human gut; feature: human-associated habitat; material: faeces | place: Denmark | collected 2008/2010 ...
AACATTTTAATAAATTCTTTATCAATAAATTGAGGTTCAATTCTTGTTCGGACATGCCAAATAAAATCAAGATTCTGACGAATAATATTTTTAGCAAAATTATATAAAATAACTGGAGGGATAGCTTCATCTAATAGCCAAATTCTTTTTATTTCATGCTTGCATAAATTTTCTATTTTTAAACTGGCTTTCTTATCATCCCATTTTTGGTTCTTTACACATTCATATTTCTTATTAATTCCGCAAAAGCTACATTTGTTCCAATAACAATAATTTGTGGGAAATGCCCGCATGTTATAAACATGAGAAGGTATTGTATCATGTTTATTGTCATTGACCTCAGTATTAGATGGGTGTGAAACAGTTTTGATTATGCTATTTCCATAATCCAAACTGTAAATAATATCTGATATATTGTCCAAGAATTTGTTTTGTCTATCTTTATACCACTCTTCTATTTGTGTAATTGTATTTTCATGGTCAGTTAGGACAACACAATTATATACGGAGAAAAAAGCTGTGTTTTTACATAATAAGCCACTAATTTTTCGCAATGAATAATAATCTGACTCGTGTTCTGCTGCAATAATAAATACATTAGGAATTTTCTGTTTTATCAATTTGGCAATAGCAAAGGCAGGCAGATTAGGTCTCCCTGTCAAAATTAATATTTCAGGTCCATACTCCAATATTTCAGGAACAACTTTTGCATTAATAAATTCTAAATAGGGGTTACAAAAAGGCATAAGACAATTTGTTTCCATATCTAGTGCTGAAAATCTACTAAGGATAAAACCTTGCGATAAGGTTAACACGTATGGATTTGAACAAAGTTTAGTGTGAAGATGACACACAATTTCAAGTGTTTCTAAACTTTGAAAAAGAACTTTATCACTCACAACCGTATCCATATTTTTTAGCGAAGTAAATACTGTATTTAAAAATGTTTTTGGTTGTTGTAGAACAGCCCTTATCTTTGGCGAATCTGTATAGCAAAGTTCATTCTTAGCGTTCTCTATTAGCCCACATATGTGTTTGGTATCAAAGATTTCTGACCAAAATAGTGAATTAATATCAAAATATTGATTGATAATTCCCTTTTTGTTTTCACCGCAAACATATTGTTCTTGACAATATAATTGATTTTTTATTCCACAAAGTGTATTTATTTTTAATGTTTTCATAATTTCACAAACAGAATGACGTAATATTAAATAAATTTTGTTTCTTTTAACAATAGAGAAATTACAACTGTATTCTTAATTTGAGTAATGTTTGATAATTAAAAATCATCCGGTATCTCTTTATATTTATGACAGATGACTTTTAATTACCTTCCCAATTTACCCATATTGACGGATAACGATAGATTTTCCCTCATCTCATCTACGCGATTGATGAAATCCACCCAATAATTCCTAATTATCGTTACCATATTAAAATAAAATGAAATTTTTTTCGGCAGCCCCCTTTACCTAACGGCGAATTAGGTGAAGGGGTTTTCTTTTGTCTAAAAATATTCCCCTTTTACTGCACTTTGACAATTTCATATCTGTGCATCAGGCACACATCCGACCGGCCGGAGAGCCGGATAGCACAAGTCAGGGTACGCCATGCGGATTATTCCAAGCGAGAAATATCTGTGGCTTTACTGCCCGTGGTGGGGCAGGATGCGATGATACCGGTCGGAGATAATGATACTTCCACGCCAGTGGCCCGCATAAGTGACGGGAAAATGCACATCCACGTTTGAGAAAGAATGTGGGCGGCTTTTATGATGCCTGCTTACCGGCAGGATGGCTGATGCACCTTTTTATAAAGCAGTAGAAATCATGGGCTGGATGGAAGCTCATTTTTGTTAGTAAAAAGCCAAACCGATACCTTCCAGCCTATTCCTGTGCTGCTTTATGGCACTAAGAAATTTTAGGAGGCGTAACGATGGCAAAGAGTGCAGAAGAATTATTAATTTATTTATTTGATGAGATTTTACCGAAACATGGAATGAATCTGAGGGTAAAACAGAAAGAACTTTCTCTTGAAATGCTCCGGGCATTGCAGGAAAACAAACTGGCTTTATGTGAGGCGGAAGTGGGGACAGGAAAAACTCACGCATATATCCTTGCACTGACGGTACATAACATTTATTCAGATAAGAAGATTCCGGCAGTCATATCAACATCCACCATAGCTTTGCAGAAAGCATTGACAGAGGAATACATACCGCAGATATCCGGGATCCTTTTAGAACACCATGTAATTGACAAACCATTATCTTTTGTGGTGCGGAAAGGAAAACGGCATTATGTCTGTGACTCCAGATTGAAGATATATGAGACATCCATAAAAAATTTGCAGAGAGAAGTGGATGCCAATCTGATACTGGAACTGGCAAGGCTTGGGGAGCAGGAATTTGACAGGATTGATTTGGATGATGCCGTGCTGACACCCTATGTAAAAGGCAGAATCAACGTGTTTCGCTGCAATAAGTCATGTCCTTATTCGCTTTTATGCAGATTTATGAATTTTAAGAAAAAGTGCATGACGGATAATTTTGATTTTCAGATTACGAACCATAATTATATCCTTGCCGATCTGATTGGACAGAAGCAGGACAGAAAACCTCTTTTTCCGGGATATGGGGCAATGGTGTTTGATGAGTCCCACAAGCTGATAGATGCCGCAAGACAGATGTACAGCACAGTCTGGGACGAGCAGGATGCGGAATTTATCGTGGGATTGAGTGAAGTGAACAGAAGAACCACAGGCATGGATGAACTTACTGTATTGCGGAGTCAGCTTGCGGAATATAACAGACAGATATTTGACAGACTGGCGGGAGATTTAGCAGGAAACCACACCAGAGAGGGAAACAGGATTGAAATAGTGATAGGTTCCAGGGAAAAAATTACATAAGGCACATGGCAAAGGCTTTAGAGCAGCTTCCCTTATCCTATCAGGAAAACAGCGGACAAAAAATGCGGTTGCAAGGCTTGAAAAAGCGTTGTCAGGAGCTGACGGACAAGCTAACCGTATTTCTAAACAGCGGAAATGCAATCTGCTGGATGGAAAAGAGGGAGAACGGCAGGCTTGCCCTGTGTGCGGTTCCAATGGAACTGGAACAGATTTTATTCCGAGACATCTGGAGCAGACCGATACCGGTTATTATTACGTCCGGCACAATGTCAGTCCGGGGTGATTTCAGTCACTTCAAGAGAATGACAGGGCTTTCCTTTGCAGCTTTATCAAGAATCATGGAAACCAGCAAGCCCTCACCCTTTGATTTTCAGAGTAACGGTCTGCTCTATATACCGGAGCGTATGCCGTTTCCGAATATCTGGGATGACAGATACATACAGGCGGTCATGGCGGAAATATTGCAGATAGTGTCTGCCACTCATGGGCATACCCTGATCCTTTTTACATCCTATTGGCTCATGGAAAGGGTGTTTTATGGTCTGAAGGAGCAGCTTTCCGATTATCCGCTGTTTCTCATGGGCAGAGGCAGACTGGATGTAATAAGCAGTTTCCGTAGGAGTGGAAACGGAGTGCTGTTTGCCAGTGACAGTGCCGGAGAGGGAATTGACCTTGCAGGGGATATCCTTTCCAGTCTGATCGTAGTAAAACTGCCGTTTCCCGTGCCGGATCCGGTCATGGAATACCAGAGAAACCAGTATGAGGACTTTGATTTATACCGCAGGGACATCATTATCCCGGAAATGCTGATTAAGCTAAGGCAGTGGTTCGGGCGCGGCATCCGCCGGGAAAAGGACACGGCGGTATTTTCCATCTTAGACAGCAGAGCATCCCTGCGTGGCAGATACCGGGCAGAAATTCTGAATACCCTGCCCACCATGCCGGTCACGGACAGGCTCATGGATGTGGCAGACTTTATTATAAGGAAGAAAGCAGACAGTTATTTTATGGATAAGGAGTGGGAAGAAGAATGAAAATCGTATTGATCGTTGTGGGCGCTGTAGCAGGCACCCTTGCCGTTATGTTCTTGTTAGCCAGTGTTGCGATTACGAGAGTAGGGGAAGATATGCGAGACAGGGAATGGAATAAATGATGTATAAGCACTGGCGGTGATTCGGGTGAAATATCCGGCGCTGCCAGTGCTTTTGTGGAGGGATTCAGAATGACAGTAGTATTGATAGTGATTAGTATGATGTTGGATATTACAGTGATTTTCTTTGTACTGGCCAGTGTAGCAGTTGTAAAAAAGAATATAAGTGATACGGAAAGGATGCTTTGGAGAGAGTTCAGGTCATAGGACAATCCATATTTTGCATAGGATGATAGAAACGGAGGAATAAGATGTTCTATGGGGAAATTGCAGGATATGAGAGATGCTCGGCGTGAAGATATCCATAAAACAGATATCATGGAAGTGAAAAAGGAAGATTTATTGGATATTGATACGGTCACTATTGTCAAAACACATCCGGTAGAGAAGAAGCTGAGCGAATTTGCATCTGACAAAAATGGAGATTTGTCAACGCATTTGAATGAGGGCTATGTGGTCAGGGTGCATTTTGGCAAGGACGATTATTCTGCAACAGATGCGCTGAAACATTATCTGAGGCAAATTGCAGAGCTGAAATATTAAAAAGGATTCGACAAATACAGAAAGCTATGTTAATCTAAGGACAGGATTGAAAAGTGGATTCCTGACTTTAGCGCGATATTTGTGTGACTTCTTATTAGCGAATATAAGGTCAGGAGTGATGCAAATGGATAACAAGAATATTTATGATACTGGTCTGTATCTGCGTCTGTCTAAAGATGATGCAGATGTGGACGGCAGTAAAAAGACAGAAAGCAACAGTATCAGCAGTCAAAGAGACATTTTAAGAGCATACGTTCAAAGCCATGAAGATTTGCGGATTTATGATATTTACATTGATGATGGCTATTCGGGGGCGAATTTTGAAAGACCGGAATTTCAGAGAATGATGGCAGATGTTCGTGCCGGAAAAGTGAACTGTGTGTTAGTAAAAGATTTGTCTAGATTTGGACGAGATTATATAGAAGCCGGGCGGTTTATACAAAAGACCTTCCCGGCTTTAAATGTGCGCTTTATTGCGGTTACGGATGGTTTTGACAGTCTGTATGCAGACAAATCAGACAGCAGTCTGATATTGCCAATTAAAAATTTTGTAAATGACAGTTATTGCAGAGATATATCTATGAAGGTCAAGGCACAGCAGAAAGTAAAGCGCATGGAAGGAAAATGTATCAGTGCATTTACTGTTTATGGTTATAAGAAGAATCCGGAAGATAAGAACAGCTTAGTTGTTGATGAATATGCTGCAGATATTGTAAGGAAAATTTTTGCATGGAAGATAGTGGGAATGAGTCTGGGAGCAATCGCAGAAAAGCTGAATGCCACAGGCATCTTATCACCTATGGAATATAAAAAGTCTCTTGGAATGAAGTATTATACAGGATTTGAAGGCACCTCTACTGCAAAATGGGCGGCAGCATCTGTGAAACGTATTTTAGTGAATCCGGTATATATCGGAACCATGGTGCAGGGAAAACAAGAGAAAGTAAATTATAAGGTAAAAAAGAGAATTGATAAACCACAGGAAGAATGGATCTGTGTAAAAAATACCCATAAGGCCATTATATCAGAAGTTGAATTTTTAACGGTTCAAGATTTATTGAAATATGATGGGAGGGCTTCAAGTAACACAGATACGGCTAATTTGTTCAGCGGTGTTTTGATATGCGCAGATTGTAAAGCGCCCATGATAAAAAGAGTAAATTCCTATAAAGGTAAAAAGAAAGTATTTTATATCTGTCAGACTAAAAACAAGTCTATGGGATGCAGCAGGCACAGTATAGAGGAAGAGACGTTAAAAAGGATTGTATTTAAGGAGATTAAGAAATACCTTGAATTGATGGCATCCTATTCGGAAGTTGCTGAGTATTTAGAACAGATGAATGTCAATTACGAACAGGTCGTTGAATATGATTCACAGATAGCAACGCTCCAAACAGAATATAGCAGATATTATGGGTTAAAGAGCAGTCTGTTTGCTGATTTAAAGGGAGGGCTGATTGATAAAAAGGAATTTGACGAATTTCACAATTTATATGAGAGAAAATGCAGTGAACTGGAAAATGCCATAGCTGCACAAAAGAAAATCATAAAAGACATGTTTCGGAATGGTGTTGCTGCAAAATCACAGCTTGAAAAGATTAAGGAAACACTGGAACCTCAGGAGCTGGACAGGGAACTGCTGGTAACAACAATCCGTAAGATATATGTTCATGAGGACAAAAGATTAGAGATAGAGTTTCGATTTTCTAATGAAATGGATAAATTAGCTGTTATGAGCCAGATGTGTCACGAAAAAACTTCTATGCAGGAGGTGATATAAAATGGCGAGAATGAAGAAAAGATACTTGGAAATGCCAGTGGAAACAGAAGCTATGGAAGTACTTATTGTAAAGTATTCTGTTGGAATATACAGCCGATTATCAGTAGATCATGATGACAGAAAATCCGAATCCATAGAAAATCAGATAGAAATTATCCGTCAATATATAACCACCCAAAACAATAATCCTAAAAAGAAGCAGAAATTTGAAATCTATGATATCTATATAGATAGGGGGATTTCAGGCACTTCCTTTGAGAGAGCAGGATTTGACAGGCTGATGGATGATGTAAGAAATCATAACGTAAATTGCATTATTGTAAAGGATTTATCGAGATTTGGCAGGGATTATTTAGAAACGGGAAATTATATAGAAAAAATATTACCGTTTTTAGGGGTTCGGTTTATTGCGGTTACAGATGGGTTTGATTCCATGTCTGAAAATATTTCGGAAAAAAAACTGGTAATGAACATTAAGAATCTTGTAAATGATATGTATGCAAAAGATATATCAAAAAGAGTAATGGTTGCAAGAAAAATTGCCGCTGAGAGAGGCGCATATATCGGGAGCACAGCACCTTATGGGTATACTGCGGAGGAAATAAACGGAATAAGGAAGCTGGTAATTCATCCTGAAAATGCAGGGATTGTACGTTATCTTTTTGAAAGTTATGCGTTCGGCATTTCTTATGGCGAAATGTCATCATGCCTTTATCGGAAGAAAGTGCATAGAATCAGTGATTACAATAAATACGGTCATACATATTGGAAAAATGGGGAGATACTTCATCAGTGGAATCCCGGCGTTATCAAGGGTGTATTATCTAATCCGGTATACATGGGTAAACTTGTGCAGTGCAAGAGAAAATCACGATTACAGGAGGGACAGAAAGGAAACTGCCATACCGGGGAAAATGAATGGATTACAGTAGAAAACAGCCATGAACCAATCATAGAGCAGGAATTGTTTGATAGGGTAAATGCAGGGTTGAAAAGAATGGCGAAGAAACCTGCTGATAAGAGAAAAACCGGAAAGGGTGCTGTAACGGACGATGAAAATATTTTCCGTCATATTCTTTATTGTGGGAACTGCGGTGGTAAGATGCACGCAACATATTATCAGAGCAGAGTGAATGGAAAAAAGAGTTATTCGTATTATTGCCGGAGAGCTTATTATATTGATGGGAGGAGATGTTCTAAAAATTACATAAAAGAAGAACAGATTGAACGTTGTTGTTTAGAGCAGATGAAACAGATTTTGAAAGAACAGAATCTTTCTTCCAAGGCTCTGACTGCTATGAACAACTTAGAATATGAAAAAATGAAAGCGGCTTATCTTAAAGAACAAAATAAAATCATGCAGGAAAAACAGAAACTCAGTGCGCAGGCCGCAGCTTTGTATATGCAGTATAAAGAGGGCTGTGTAAGCAATCAGGAGTATTCTTCTTTTCGGGAAAACAGATCTGAGTATGAAAATTTCTGCGAGAAAAGAATGGAGGAATTAAAGCAGAAAATAAGAAAAAGTGAAATAAGGGCAGAGGAACAGAATAAGTTTTTACGTTCTCTGCAAAAAGCAAAAGGGTGTAAAAAACTAAACATTCAGCTAATAGAGTCTTTGATAGAGAAGATTACTGTTTCATCGGATGGAGTGATAGATATCCAGTTCCGGTTTAAAAATGAAGCCGGAGGTGAATGTGATGCCTAAGAATATAATTGCAGGATACTACCGTCTTTCCATGGAGGATGATGACATTAAGGTGGAAAGTAACAGTATTACAAATCAGAGACTGTTGATAAAGAGATATATTTTAGAGCATCCGGAGCTTTCCTGTTATGAATATTGCGAATTTTATGATGATGGAGTCTCAGGAACAACAATGAACAGGCCGGGGATGCAGGCTATGCTTGAAAAAATAAAGCAGAATGAAATCAAATGTGTCATTGTGAAAGACCTGTCACGGTTCTCAAGGGATTACATTGAATTAGGTACTTACATGGAGCAGATTTTCCCATTTATGGGTATTCGTTTTATCTCTATTGCGGAACATTATGACAGTAAGGATTATATCGGGAAAACGGCTGATATTGATATCGGTTTTCAAAGTCTGCTGGCAGATTTTTACTGTAAGGATGTTTCAGAAAAAGTGAGAAGCTCTGTAATGGCAAAGAAAAATCAAGGCAAATATGCAACAGGAAATACTCCTTTTGGATATGCGAAGAATGAGGGTAACCGGAATGAATTACTGATTGTACCAGAAGAAGCCGAAGTGATCAGACATATTTTTGAACTGTCTTTGTCAGGGCAGAATTTGACGCAGATTTGCAGAACATTGAATGATGAGAAGGTGCCTACACCGCTGGAATACAAAAATCAAAGAAAGAAACAGAATCGAAAGGAACTGCAACAGGAACATAAATACTGGCAGCCGGGAACCGTAAAAGCAATACTGACAAATGAGAGTTATCTTGGCAGTATGGTTTATAATAAATCTGTTCAGGCGCAAGTGGGCGGAAGCCGGGCAATATTAAAACCGAGGGAAGAATGGAAAGTATTTGAAAACCATCATTCCGCTATTATTAGCAAAGAAGTGTTTGATAAGGTGCAGGAAAGGTTTTTCTGCAAAAAAGCAGTGGTAAGGAAGCCTGTTCAATATGCACTGAAAGGAAAGGTGTATTGTGGATATTGCCATCGCAGACTAAGGATTATGAAACTGGCAGGCGACAGACTGTATTATTATTGTCCGAATCAAAAGCTGAATAGTAATAATGAATGTCTCTCTGGCAGCGTTAGTAATGAGTTATTAGAGAAAATTGTACTGGAAGAAATTAAGGTGCAAATAACAAAACTGGCAGACTTGGCGAGTGTCAGAAAGGAAGTTGCAGAGGAACAACGCACAATCATCAGGAAAACGGATAAAGAAATAATGAGTGTAGAAGCAGAGATAACAGAACTGACAGAAAGCAAGGCTGGTCTATTGGAGGCATATCATGCGGGTACATATACCAAGGAGCAGTATATGGAATATCGCAGACAGTTGGAACAGCAGATTTCTGAAAAGCGGATGCAACGGGAAAAGTTAAAGAAGCAGTTAGATACCTGTAATAGTTTGTTATATGCAGATACAAGGGATTATGGAATCCTCCTGCAATATGCCGGTTTTGAGACTCTTACAAAAGAAATGGCGGATGCATTTATAGAAAAGATAGCAATAAGTAATGAGAAAGCCATCAACATTTATTGGAAATTCAATAAAAACGATGGCAGTATCTTCAATAGTGTGACAACAATTTTACAGCATCCGTCCGCAGATGAAGCAATAATGTAGCAGCAGCCTATGGAAAACGTGACAACAATGTAACACTAGCCCACAAAGCTTCAAGGAAAAATGAGGATAAAAAAGCTAAAATAATTTGTAGCAACTACTTGACAGCAACGGTACTATCCAAGATGATTCCCGGTTTTTATATTGAGAGAAGGGTAAGGTGTGTCTGCACAGGGGGGGAGCCCCTGCGATGAAGAATATACTTGAGCGAATGGGTCAAGTGCGAAAGAAAAATAGGGAATTATTCAATTTAGGATTCAATTTGGTTAAGTTAGAAATTATTGTCAGATACTATAGCGTTTGCTATAATGAAATGCAGGAGGGATTGTTATGTCTTTCAGCATGTTTATTAGAAAAATTAGGAATCAATTTGGGATGAGCCAGGAACAATTGGCTAGAGCGTTGAATGTTTCTTTTTCTACTGTGAACAGATGGGAAAAAGGGAAAGCAAAACCTAGTCCGATGGCAAGGAAAGCTTTAAATGATCTTTATAGAAAATATGGAATTGACGTAGATATGGAAAGGAGGCAGGAAAGTGATTAGTGCAGTAAATGTATCAACAGATAAAATTAATATTGATGATGAATGGAATTTTGGAGATGAAGAATTTTTGATGCATACATTACATGCTTATCCTGCCAAATTTCCTGCTTTTATCGCATCGAAAGCATTTGATTATGCAGAAAAAGAGGGTGTGAATGTAGAAAGTGTTTCAGATATTTTTTGTGGATGTGGAACGGTAGCTCTTGAAGCTATGATTCAGGGAAAAGACTTTTGGGGATGTGATATAAATCCAGTAGCCACACTAATTGCGAAAGCAAAGAGCACAAAGTATGATTTGAAAAAAGTAGAAGAATATTATAAGCTAATATGCAACAGAGTAGAATATATTAGTGTATCGGATTCGTTATATGATAATGCTAATGAAAGACTGAAATATTGGTTTACGAAAAAAAACTATATTGAATTATATAAAATAAAAGATGCTATAAATATATGTGTCCCAAATGGAAAATATAAAACAGCCTTTTTATGCTTGTTTTCAGCTATATTAAAAGCAGCATCAAAGTGGCTAACAAAATCTATAAAACCTCAAGTAGATCCAAATAAAAAGAATATGGATGTGCAAAAATTATTTTTTTATCAATACAATAAGTTTTTACGTGCTATAAGAGAAATGGAGAATATACCAAATATATCTAAAATTGAAATAAATAATAGCAATTTTTTGACGATAAAAAAATTTCCTAAAGTAGATTTGTTAATTACAAGCCCACCATATGTAACTTCTTATGAATATGCGGATTTACATCAGTTATCGTCCCTATGGCTGGGGTATGCAGATGATTACAGAGATTTAAGAAAAGGTTCAATTGGAAGTGTATATAATGTTGAAGATTATCAGATAAAGGTTGATGATTTAAACGAAGTTGGTAAGTCAATCGTAAACCAATTACTTAATAATGAGGGGACTTATTCAAAAGCTCGTTCTGTTGCAAGATATTATCTTGACATGCAGAAAGTAGTGGTTCGCTGTAAGAAAATGCTTAATGAAGGTGGTATGGTATTTTTTGTTGTTGGAGATACTGAATATAAAGGTGTTAAAATTATGAATTCAGAGCATCTTGTTCAAAGTCTTCAAGAGAGCGGATTTTTTGATATTAAAATAGGGAAAAGAAGAATTTCTAAAAAAATGTTGACACCATATAGAGATGAAACCGGTAAATTTTCATCAGATAAAACGCAAAGAACTATATATCATGAAGAACTGATTATTAGTGGAAGGGTGTGACCAGTATGAAAGAAGAATTAACAATTAGACCATATGCGCGTTTGATTACAATGTTAGGAGATCAGTTAATAAAAAACGAGATAATTGCATTAGTAGAACTTATAAAAAATTCGTATGATGCCGATGCTTCTTGGGTTAAAGTGAGCTTTGTAGACTTTAATGCAGATTTTTCTGTTAAATCAACTTCAAAGATAATTATAGAAGATGATGGATGTGGTATGGATGAAGAAATTTTAAAGAAACATTGGCTGAACCCTGCTACACCAGACAAGTTAAAGCGAAAAAGGGAAAAAGAAACAACAGATAAGGGGAGAATAATGCAAGGTGAAAAAGGAATTGGACGCTTTGCAATATTTAAATTAGGAAGGAACATAAAAATTACAACTAGGCGTCAATGTGTAGATGAAGAAGGAAAATTTATTGATTCAAGCGAGGTTGACGAAAATGTTTTATCTTATAATTTTTCTGAATATGATGATAATTTTCTTTCGGAGAATGGAAAAGAAAAAGAACTATATTTAGATAACTTAAGAGTTGTTTTTGAAAAAGAAGCCCCACAAGTGATTGTTAAAAAGAAAATTGTGTTAGGTACGACAGAGATTGAGCGTAAGCCATATGGTACTAAGATAGAAATATCTAATCTTAAGTCAAGTTGGTCAGAGACTAGGATTGATAAGGTACAGAAAGAAATTGGGAAAATGCAACCCATTTTTTCTAAAGATGACTTCTCTGATTTTCATGTTTGGATTTATCAAGATAAAGAGGTTCATATTGCTCAAGATGTATATAAGGAAAAATTAACAACTTGTCTTGAAAACAAATCTGTGTTTAAAGTCAAAAACGGCAAGTATATTTCCGCAACGAATAAGATAGATTTTATTCTTAATGGGAAACCAGTACATTTAGGATTCGATGATGCAGATATAAAAGGTTTATCGTTATTTTCAAAGTACTTTAAAAATGAGTCATACAAGACAGAGTGTGGAGATTTTGAATTTGAATTTTATATTTTTGACTTAAATATAGATTCTGATAGTCCATCTAAATATATGTTAGATCAGGATGAAAAGGCAATTATTAAAGAGCATAGAATATATCTTTACCGAGATGGCATTAGAGTAATGCCGTATGGTGATCCAGAAGATGACTGGTTAAGAATTGATATGGCAAGAGGAACAATAAGTGCAGGTGCTTTTTTGAGTAATGATCAAGTCGTTGGTTGTGTTTATATAACACAAAATGGAAATCCAAAGCTAAGAGATAAGACAAATCGGGAGGGATTAATTGAAGAAGGAAAGGCATTGGAGGATTTTATTAATGTTCTGCAGTTAATTCTAAAATATTTACGAAAGAAAACTTTTGCGCAGTATTTAATTGAGAAGAAACGTAAGGCGGACATTGATCGTGTGAAAAAGGGAAAGCCGTTAGAACTTATTGAAAATGCAAAAAAACAATATGCAAATGATGAAAATGCTTTAAAGTTTATTTCTAATTTTGAAACTAGCTATAAACAGGAACAGAAGGTTTTACATGAGCGAATAGATAAGACGGAAAGTTTGGCGGCAGTAGGTCTTTCTATTGAAACAGCATCGCATGATATTATGTTGTTTATAAAGAAAACGATTGAAAATGAAGATGCCTTAATAAAAGATATTATGATTGGAGGAGATATAAACCGAGATGAGCTGTTAGCAAAATTAACGCTCGTAAGAGGAAATTTGTCGATGATTGAAACGCAAATGAAAGATATTCAATTATTGTTTCCATCGACGAAAACTCGAACCAAAAATATTGATGTAAAAGAAATAGTAGAAAAAGTGCATCGGTTATATATGCGTGCATTTGCAGAGAATAATATTAGCTTTCAGATGGAAACGATAAATTCACCTTTAATCGTTAAGACAACAGACGCGGTCTTATTGCAGGTCATGATTAATCTATTTGACAATGCTTTGTATTGGCTAAAAACAATTTCAAATAAACGAGAAATTTTAGTTTTGGTTGATGGGAATCGGCAAAGAATGATCTTTTCTGATAGTGGACCAGGAATCAAAGAAGATGATATTCCATATGTGTTCGAAGCATTTTATTCAGGTAAAGGAGAAGAAGGGAGAGGTCTAGGATTATATATAGCGAAGCAATTACTTGATAAATATGATTACACTATTGATATGGCAGAATTTTCAAAAGATAAACTGTTAACGGGTGCTAATTTTGTTTTAGAGTTTATCAGGGAGGTACAGTAAAAATGGAAGTGGAGAGTTTATTCAAAGGTATTGCAGTAATTATTGATGATGAAATTAATAAGTCAGGAACTTCTATTTATGGAATAAAGAAATTGATTGAAGAAAAGAATATACCTGTACTTGCATATTCATATATTCCTCAGATAGGGATAGTAGAAGCATTAACAAATATTTCATTTATTATTTTGGATTGGGAATATTTAGAAAATCCTATACAACAAAATGTCGAAGAACGTATTTTGCTTCCAGATACCTTGCATGATGATACAGAAGGAAAACTTATAGAATTCATAAGGAGTATTTTGACTCAGGTTTTTGTTCCAACTTTTATTTTTACAGGCAGGGATCCAGATAAAATAAAAGAAAGACTTAAAGAAAATGATTTATGGAGTGATAGTCATCCCAATAGAATTTTTATTAAACAGAAATCGGATTTGGATTCAGAGCAAAAACTTTTTTCTGCAATAGAAAATTGGGTAAAAGAAATGCCGTCTGTTTATGTACTCAAGGAGTGGGAAAAAGTTATTAATCAGACCAAGAATAATATGTTTTTGGAATTATATGGATATTCTCCAAATTGGAGTAAAATAATATGGGAAGTTTTAAAAGAAGATAGTATAGACAATCAGTATGAATTTGGAGAATTTGTAACAAGAAGTTTTGTGAATCGTATTAATGAATACAATTTTGATGAGAATTGTTTGAATACTAATAAAGAGATTTCACAAAGCGAATTAGCTATTATTATTCAAGGAGAACGATACATAGAATATAGCAAACAGCCAGTACAAGCGTATACAGGTGACATATTTAAAGATGGAAAACACTATTATTTAAATATTAGAGCACAATGTGATTTATCTAGACCAGCCCAATCGGGTGAATACAACCCTATACTTTATTGTATCAAGGGAAGTAAATTGAAAGACAAAGATATTGTAACGGAAGATATAGCAGTTATGCCTGAAGGAAAACTTGTTTTTAATGCAGATAAAGCATACACATTAGAAGAATTGATGGAGATATGTAAAGATCCATGTAAGTTATCTGTTTTGAACAATAAATTTAGAAATCATAGAAATGGGATATTTTTCAATAAGGGTGAACTCTTGGAAAAAAGACCAAATGTCATTGTTGCTTGTGTTGCAGGAGAAAAGGCAATAAAATTTGATCTTGTGGATATTATACCAATGTCATACAATGAATATAAGGAGAAACGTATTGGGAGGCTTTTGCCCCCTTATATTACTAGAGTTCAGCAAAAATGTTCACAGTATATTGTGAGAGAAGGAGTAATGCCAATTCCGCCGAGTTTATTTGCTAATTTTAATGAAAATGAGTAAGCAAAGATTTTCTTATAGAAAAGAGGACTTGATTATAATATATAAAAAATTACGAATACGGTTTTCCGCTTTTATAGCAGAAAACCGTATTTCTGCATATATAATAGTTGATAACTATGGCAAACAAAACGATGTATATTATAAAAAATCTAATAATCTTATAGCATCCGTCCGCAGATGAAGCAATAATGTAGCAGCAGCCTATGGAAAACGTGACAACAATGTAACACTAGCCCACAAAGCTTCAAGGAAAAATGAGGATAAAAAAGCTAAAATAATTTGTAGCAACTACTTGACAGCAACGGGTATTGTGAGAGGAAATGATCCTTTTCTGTATGGAGAAAAGGTAAAGGCCTATCTTCGAAGAGGTGCCCGCACATTGCGGAGTGAAAGTGTATATCCGAATAACCGTGTTGGATGGGGAGCATTGTGTCTTACAGGAAGCCTGCCGGATTAATTCCGTTGGATCGCAAGATATTTATACGATTTTTGACTTGAAATTTGCTTGTGAACGCTGCCTGTATGTTTATAATGAAAGTTAGGCAGCAATTTTAAATTGCCGCCGATGGGAATGACAGAGTAGAAGATACGCTGGGAGAATACTTAATCATAAAACAGATCAGGAGAGAACACAATGATTACATTAAACGGACAATGGAAGATGAAGCAGGTAAAGGAGAAGGAATGGCACCAGGGAACGGTTCCGGGGTCCGAAGCTCCCGGATATGGGAATCTGGCGGGATATTTATATCGAAGAGGTAAATGGTGCGCGGATACAGAATGTACAGATCCGTCAGCAGAATGAAGAAGAGGTCAGTCACCTTTCTGTGATTTTAAAGAATGAAGTTATGCAAAGTGATGCAGCCAGGATGATTGCAGAATGCAGAGTGTATGATCCAGAAGGAAAAGAGTTAGCCATACAGACTGCAGATGCAAAAGAAACACAGACTTTTTCAATAGAGATTAAGAACCCGGAACGCTGGTGGCCGAACGGTTATGGAGAGCAGAAGCTATACCGGGTATGTGTAAGCCTGAAGGGAGAAAACCAGATCATTCAGGAGAAGTCAATCCGTTTTGGAATCCGTGATTTTACGGTGGTGCGCAGACCGGATGAGTGGGGCGCAGGATTTACGTTCTGTATCAATGGAATGGAGATCTTTGCCAAAGGAGCAAACTACATTCCGGAAGACAGTATCTTCGGAAAACGCAGCAAAGAACGAACAGAACGCCTTTTGAAGGATTGCCGGAGGGCCAACTTTAACTGTATCCGTGTATGGGGTGGAGGCTGTTATCCCGATGACTATTTTTATGATTTATGTGATGAAATTGAATTTACGGATACGGATGTGATCCTGTCTGATAATTATTTTGATCTGCTTCCGGGAGAGAGTAAGACCGTATGGGTCGAGGAGATCCGTTCGGAAAAAGAGGTAAATCAGAAAACCCTGTCTGAGGAAATAGTTCTTACAAGCAATTATGATGTGGCGAAGTAATGATTGGATAGGATTCAGAGGTGGACAGCAGCAATATGTGAATCCACTGAAGAAAATTCGGCTGAAGAAAATAAAGCAGTTCCGGTTGTAAAAGTTTTTGTATTCCATTAAAATAATAGCTATCCGGCGATGTAATCCGGATAGCTGTTTTTATTCTGCGCCTGTTATGATACATGGAAAATAAGTAGCTGGCAGAATGGCTGTAAAAATACAGAACAGAGGTAATTAGAAATGCTTCCTGAACAATTTACGAACCGGATGAAAGAGCTGCTGAAAGAAGAATACGAGGATTTTGCGGCATGCTATGGAAATGACCATGCACATTCTCTGCGGATCAATCCGTTAAAAGGATCGAAGGAGCAGTATGATCAGACTTCCGTATTTAAGCAAAGAGAGCCGTTAAAGGAACAGGTTGCCTGGGAAGAAAACGGGTTCTATTATGAGGACTCTTTGCAGCCCGGGAAGCATCCTTTTCATGAGGCCGGAGTGTACTATATTCAGGAAGCCAGTGCGATGGCACCGGCGGCAATCTGCAAGAGGGCAGATCCTGATTTTGTAAATTCCGAAGATGCAGAGAAGAGCGGAACCGAAAATGATACAGAGGGACAAAGGGAGAAAAAGAGCTCCGATGACTTCCGGTTCTTCGGAGAGCGGATCCTTGACCTGTGTGCGGCTCCCGGAGGGAAGAGTACCCAGATGGCAGCAGCCATGGCAGGCAGGGGAATTCTGTTCAGCAATGAAATTCATCCGGCAAGGGCCAGGATTCTGTCTGAGAATATCGAGCGCATGGGGATTGTAAATGACATTGTTTTAAATCATGATCCCAAGGTGCTGGCAGAACGTTTCCCGTCCTATTTTCACCGGATTCTGGTGGATGCGCCCTGTTCAGGGGAAGGAATGTTCCGCAAGAACGAAGAGGCGGTAGAGCAGTGGTCCTTAGAGAATGTGAGGCTGTGTGCGGGACGGCAGGAGGAGATTTTAGAGTGTGCCTATACCATGCTGATGGGTGGCGGAATTCTGGTTTATTCGACCTGTACCTTTGCACCGGAAGAGGACGAAGAAATGATCGCACATTTTCTTGCGAAGCATCCGGATATGAAGCTGCTTCCGGTTCCGCTTGCAGGAGGAATGGAACCCGGGCTTGTTAGGCAGGAAGCATTGATGAAGCTGCTGCAGAATCAGGGACAGTCTAAGAGGAAGACCACATACGACATGGAAGAACGATTCCGCAAAGAGCTTCAGAAGACGGTCCGCCTATGGCCGCATAAGGTAAATGGGGAAGGTCACTTTGCAGCTCTTTTGCAAAAAGAAGGAACTTCCTGTCCTGAGGTGAATGGCCGGGAAATGAACCGGGATTTGATTTCGAACATGGGAGAAGCTCCTTCCGTGATGCGGAGCGCTTCTCATTCAAGGGATTGTGACCGGAAAAAAATGAAAAAGGGAAGCACTTTCCAAAAAGGAAAAGATAAGAAAAGCCAGTCCGTGTCAAACCAGATGACGGAAGCCATCGCTGCATTCGAACAGTTTGAAGCACAGACACTTAAGTCCTCCTGGCGGGAGGGGAAGGAGAGAGCTTCCTATCTTACCTTTGGAGATCAGTTGTATCTTGTTCCGGAAGGAACACCGGATCTGCATGGACTTAAGGTACTGCGCCCTGGACTGCATCTTGGAACCTTTAAAAAGAATCGTTTCGAACCGTCCCATGCACTGGCTCTTTCCTTAAAGAGCAAAGATGTTAAAGATACCATTGATTTGTCAGTGGAAGATGCGATAAAATATATAGAAGGCTATACCTTCCCGGCAGAAGACCGGAAGGGCTGGTGCCTTGTTACCGTGGAAGGCTACAGTCTGGGCTTTGGGAAAGCAGCAGGAGGAAGCCTTAAAAATCACTATCCGAAGGGACTTCGCAAGTCATGTTAAAGAAACGAATGTATCCGTTACTGGCAGCCTCAATATTGCTTTTGGCACTTACCGGCTGCGGAGCAGCAAAATCTGAAAATATAACGGCAGGTATGGAAGCCATTAAGTCATTGGACTATGATACGGCGCTCACCTGTTTTGAAGCAGCAAAGGAAGCCGGAGAGAATGAACGGCTTCTGTATCGGGGAGAGGGAATTGCCTATTTAGGAAAGACCATGTACCCGGAGGCAGTGGAAGCATTTCTTACCTCGCTCAATCATAGCAATGGTCTGATTGAAAATATGGATTATGACATCAATTATTATCTGGCAACAGCTTATTATAAGCAGGGTGACTATGACAATGCCATAGCGGTATATGATGCAATCATTGCCATGAAGAAGGATGAGAAGGACGCCCTTTATTTCCGTGGTGCAGCATATACTAAGAAAGACCAGATCGAAGAAGCACAGCAGAGCTTTGATGCAGCAATTGCAGCCGCACCTTCCGATTATGACAGGATTATTGATATCTACTGTATTCTCAATGAACATGGTTACAAGGAGATCGGAACAGCCTATCTTCAGACCGCCATGGAGAATGATACGAAGAAGATGACCAATTATGAAAAGGGCAGAATCAGCTACTATCTCGAGGATTATGAGAATGCCCGCACTTATCTGGAAAAGGCACGGGATGAGAAGGGATACGAAGCTGTTTTATTCCTTGGAAAGACCTATGAAACGCTGGGGGACAATAACTATGCGATCAGCGTATACAACACGTATCTGGAAAGTAACCCGGATGCAGCACAGGTCTGGAACCAGCTTGGATTATGTAAACTAAATATGGAAGATAATGAAGGGGCACTGCAGGCCTTCCAGACAGCAATGCAGATTGAGAATAATGGAATGATGCAGACACTCAAGATGAATGAGATCATTGCCTATGAGCATCTCCATGAATATAAGAAAGCTTCCGTTTTAATGGAAAGCTACCTGAAATCCTACCCCGATGATGAGACGGCACAGAGAGAATATCTTTTTCTTAAGACGCGCTGATTTATGATCCGGATTGCGGTGAATGACGAAACCATTCACCGGATGATGGCCAGTAGTCAATGGTCAGATTAGATAAAAATAAAAAATATTATTGTATAATCAGCACAAGATTTATGTTTATGTTGTTATGTAAACACAATATCTTGTGCTTTTGTGTTGACTTTCCTTTGGGGCAATGATAAACTCTTAGATAAACGAGGCTTTTATGATGAATATCAAAGCCTCTTGTTTTGTCAAAGAAAAGGGGGACTTACGGTGTTTCAGGTAATCAAAAGAGAGGGCGAAGTTACAGATTTTACATTGACGAAGATCAGTGATGCCATTATGAAGGCATTTAATGCTACCGATGTGCAGTACAATAATGATGTGGTGGATCTTCTTGCACTTCGAGTTACGGCAGATTTTCAGGGCAAGGTGAAGGATGACGGCATTCATGTGGAGGATATTCAGGACAGTGTGGAGAAGGTTCTGGAGCAGGCAGGCTATGCAGAGGCTGCCAAGGCGTTCATTCTTTACCGGAAGCAGCGTGAAAAGATGCGTACCATGACTTCGACCATTCTGGATTACAAGGATGTGGTAAACAGCTATGTGAAGATTGAAGACTGGCGTGTGAAGGAAAACTCTACCGTGACCTATTCCGTAGGAGGATTGATCTTAAGCAATTCCGGAGCCGTTACGGCAAATTACTGGCTGTCTGAGATTTATGATCAGGAGATCGCAGATGCACATCGGAATGCGGACATTCATATCCATGACCTGTCCATGCTTACCGGGTATTGTGCCGGATGGTCCTTAAAGCAGCTAATTACAGAAGGCTTAGGCGGTATTACCGGAAAGATTACCTCCGCACCTGCAGCACACCTTTCCGTGCTCTGCAACCAGATGGTGAATTTCCTTGGAATTATGCAGAATGAATGGGCAGGTGCACAGGCGTTTTCTTCCTTTGATACTTATCTGGCTCCGTTTGTCAAGGTGGACAATCTTTCTTATAAAGAAGTAAAGAAGTGCATCGAAGCTTTTATTTACGGTGTAAATACACCGAGCCGCTGGGGAACACAGGCTCCGTTCAGCAACATTACACTGGACTGGACGGTTCCGTCAGATCTGGCTGAGCTGCCGGCCATTGTTGGTGGTAAGGAGATGGATTTCTGTTACAAGGACTGCAAGAAGGAAATGGATATGATCAACAAGGCCTTCATCGAGACGATGATCGAAGGAGATGCCAATGGCAGAGGCTTCCAGTATCCGATTCCGACCTATTCCATTACCAGGGATTTTGACTGGTCTGATACCGAGAATAACCGGTTATTGTTTGAAATGACATCCAAATACGGCACACCGTATTTTTCCAATTATATTAACTCTGATATGGAACCGAGTGATGTGCGTTCCATGTGCTGCAGACTGCGTCTGGATTTAAGAGAGCTCCGTAAGAAGACCGGCGGTTTCTTCGGATCCGGCGAAAGTACAGGCTCCGTTGGCGTGGTAACCATTAATATGCCGCGAATCGCTTATCTGTCTGCAACGAAGGATGACTTTTACAAGCGCCTCAATAAGATGATGGATATTGCGGCAAGATCTTTAAAGATCAAGAGAGAAGTTATCACAAAGCTTCTGAACGAAGGACTGTATCCATATACGAAACGGTACCTGGGAACCTTCGAGAATCACTTTTCCACGATTGGTCTGATCGGTATGAATGAGGTAGGTTTGAATGCCAACTGGCTTCGTGCAGACATGACGGATAAGCGGACACAGGAATTTACGAAGGAGGTTCTGAATCATATGAGGAACCGTCTTTCTGATTACCAGGAGCAGTATGGAGATCTGTATAACCTTGAGGCAACTCCGGCAGAGAGTACCACTTATCGTCTGGCAAAGCATGACCGTAAGAGATGGCCTGCCATCAAGACCGCAGGAAAGCCGGGAGATACCCCGTATTATACGAATTCTTCCCATCTGCCGGTCGATTATACAACGGATATTTTTGATGCACTGGATATTCAGGATGAATTGCAGACACTTTATACTTCGGGAACGGTATTTCATGCATTCCTTGGAGAAAAGCTTCCGGACTGGAGAGCAGCAGCAGATCTTATCCGCACGATTGCAGAAAATTACAAGCTTCCTTATTATACCCTGTCACCGACCTATTCCATTTGTAAGGAACATGGTTATCTGGCAGGAGAGCAGAAGATCTGTCCTCACTGCGGTAAGGTGACGGAAGTATACAGCCGTATTACCGGCTATTACCGTCCGGTGCAGAACTGGAACGATGGTAAGCTTCAGGAATATGCGAACCGTAAGGAATATGACGTGGCACATTCTACGTTAAAGAAGCCGATTGTGACAATGGTAACCTTATCCGATTATGATAAGCCCAAGGCATCTGTAACCGTAGAAGAGCCGGAAAGCATCATTTATTTATTTACCACGAAGACCTGTCCGAACTGCAAGCTGGCGAAGGAATATTTGAAGGGAATCAATTATCTTCTGATTGATGCCGAAGAAAATATGGAGCTGGCAGCTAAATATGGCGTCATGCAGGCTCCGACGCTTGTTGTTGTGCAGGGAGATCAGGTTAAGAAATATGTAAATGCATCCAGGATCAAACAGTTTGCGGACAGCTTTAAGGAAGTCCTTGTTTAGAAAATTATGAGGACAGAAGATCCAATGGATTTTTTAAAAGGAAATTGAAAATGCCGACTATAAAATGTCGGCATTTTTCTTGAAGCAATACATGGAGGAAAGAAAATATGATTAACAGACTTGTAGCACAGATTAAAAAGACCGGAGCACCGATTGTCGTTGGACTGGATCCGATGATGAAATTCATTCCGGAGCACATCAAAGAAAAAGCATTTGCAGAATTTGGAGAGACACTGGAAGGAGCAGCAGAGGCAATCTGGCAGTATAACAAAGCAATTGTGGATGCGATCTATGAGCTTGTACCTGCCGTCAAACCGCAGATTGCCATGTATGAACAGTTCGGACTTCCGGGACTTTCCGCATTTTATAAAACTGTACAGTACTGCAAGGAAAAGGGACTTGTTGTCATCGGAGATATCAAACGTGGTGATATCGGTTCCACCTCAGAAGCCTATGCGGTTGGACACCTTGGCAAGGTGCAGGTTGGAAGCAGGTCCTATTATGGATTTGACGAAGACTTTGTAACCGTGAACCCGTACCTTGGATCCGATGGCGTCAATCCGTTTATCAAGGTCTGCAAGGAAGAGAAGAAGGGTATTTTCGTATTGGTGAAGACCTCTAATCCGAGCAGTGGAGAATTCCAGGACCGCCAGATTGCAGATGCCGGAAACCGTCCGCTCTATGAAGTGGTAGGGGAACAGGTGGCGAAATGGGGAGAAACCCATATGGGCGATACCTACAGCTATGTCGGAGCAGTTGTCGGAGCAACCTATCCGGAAATGGGCAAGGTGCTTCGTAAAATTATGCCGAAAAGCTATATCCTGGTACCCGGTTACGGCGCACAGGGCGGCAAGGGCGCTGACCTCGTTCACTTCTTTAACGAAGACGGACTTGGTGCGATTGTCAATTCCTCCCGTGGTATCATTGCCGCTTACCAGCAGGAAAAATATGCGCGCTTTGGTGCAGAGAACTTTGCAGATGCTTCCCGCGCAGCCGTGCTTGACATGAAGGAAGATATTGAACAGGCACTGGCTAATCGTTAGGAGTGTCAGCAGTGTAATGGTAATCAGACGGAATGCACGAATTAAGTAAATAGTATAAAAGAGAATGGCTGTTCCTTTAGTAATTGTAAATTTCTGAGGTACAGCCACTTTATTTTTACTAAAAAATCCTTATTCCGCTAGTAAAATTATGTTATTAAAGGTATAATAATAGCATGTCAGGAATGGGAGCAATTCATAGGGATGAATTACATTAAATAAAAGAACATTTAAAAAGAACCTGGGGTTATTTACAGAAACTGGAAAATACAATCTGTTGGCACAGTTAATTTCCGATGACAGTCACATACCTATCCGATTTGCCATCTTTAATGGAACGAATAAGGCATCTACCAGGGTGGAGAATGCAGCGATTTGTCAGTGTCATACACATATGTAATGCAGCGATTTGTCAGTTGAAAAATCAGGGGTATCATGTTATGATTGTATCAAATGTCTATGACATAAATAGCTTATAACAAGGAGGATTTACCGGAATGGAAAGCTACAAACAGGAATTTATCGAATTTATGGTGGAGAGTCAGGTGCTGAAATTTGGCGATTTCACTTTGAAGAGCGGACGGAAATCTCCTTTCTTTATGAATGCGGGAGCATATGTTACAGGAACACAGCTTCGTAAGCTGGGCGAATATTATGCGAAGGCAATTCATGACAACTTCGGACTTGATTTTGATGTATTGTTTGGACCGGCTTACAAGGGAATTCCCCTTTCGGTAGCAACGACCATGGCAATCAGTGAATTATACGGAAAGGATATCCGTTACTGCTCAAACCGTAAGGAAGTGAAGGATCACGGAGACACCGGAATTTTATTAGGAAGTAAATTAAAGGATGGAGACCGCGTGGTTATGATCGAGGATGTTACCACCTCCGGCAAGTCCATTGAAGAGACCTTCCCGATTATTAAAGCACAGGCTGATGTGGAGATTAAGGGACTGATGGTTTCCTTAAATCGTATGGAACGTGGATTGTCGAGTGACAAGAGTGCCCTCCATGAGATCAAGGAGAAGTATGGTATTGATGCCAGAGCCATTGTCAATATGGATGAGGTCGTAGAGCATCTGTATAATCGTCCCTGCCAGGGTCAGGTTGTCATTGATGATGAAATAAAGAAAGCCATTGATGCATATTATAAGGAATATGGCGCACGCTAAGAGGTTATAAAATCAGAGACCGCTATTTTGGAAAGGAGATTCCCCTATGGATGAGAAAGTATATAAGACGATGAACAACACCGGAGCCTGGAGTATTGCAGTAGGAGTCATTTCCCTGGTCGTAGGGCTTGCCTGTGGTGTAATGATGATTGTGAATGGAGCGAGACTGTTAAGCAGTAAGTCCAAAATAATCTTCTAAGGAACGAAAATGATGTGGAACAGAACAAAGGGATATATTTTCACCAATAAAGTTCATTCACAAAAAGGTATTATGTCAACTATATTAGGACTGCTTTCCCTGATTACCTTAGGGACGGCGGTCTATTTTTCGTATTTGCATAAGGGAGAGCCGTCGGCGCGGTACGCAACGGCAGCGTTACTGGCCTCGGTGTTTATGGTGACCGGGCTGATTCTCGGAGTCCTTTCCTTAAGAGAACAGGAGAAGTTCTGGCTGTTCCGGATTCTGGGGATTGTAATGAACGTGCTTTCCTTTATTGTACTCAGTTTAATTTTATTTGCAGGAGCGTATATAGATTGAATCCGATGATCAAAGAACGCCTGGAACTGGCGAAGGAACGTATTACAGAAATTAAAAATGAGAGCAATGTCGGAAGCTTTTCCGGCTTTTTTGAAAAGATGGCAGATTTTCTTGTGCTGCTTATGAAACAGCGGGAGCTTGTAGAAAGCGGAGAACTGTTCCGGTGGGAGCTTTTGCAGCTTCAGGAGAACAATCATGCGCTTTACGGGGATATCCTGCCGGAGCATTACGGTACAAGCTTTGGAAATCCGGAGTATTGTGCACAGGTTTTTGGAGAAGTGTATGGAAATATTCTGTGCTTTTTATATGGAGAACTCCGTGCCATGATTCCCTATACCTATGAGGGACGAGATGAGGATCTTTTAAAGGGGCTGGAATTATTCCTTGAAATTTACGGTTCTTTCCGGTGCAGCCTTGAAGAGACGGAGGAATCCAGGAAACAGGAAGGACAGTTTGATCTGCCAAAGCCGGAGCACTTAAAGGAATCCCTGTACTACTATATCAGTGATTATACCCGGGAAGCATACCATACAAAGATCCGGAACATGCTGGATGTTCATGCGGATTTTGCGAGGAAGATCATCGAGGAAGCAGACCTTTCCGATGTGAGATATCTGTATTATTTTGGAGAATATATTTCCGGGAATGAACTGAAAACGGCGGCTTACATAAATACCCTTCCGGAAGAGACGATTGCGAAGATGGCAGACACCTATACGGAAGGCTACCGGATCGGCTTTGAGGCAGGAAATAAGGATATTACGAAGAAAAAGATTGTAAACATCCGCTACAGTCTTGGTTTTGAACGGATGATCCGCAGGGCCGTGCAGAATTTCCGGAAGATCGGACTGGAAGCGACCATTTACCGGGCAACGACTTCGGTGCTGGAGGGCAGAGGGATGAGCCGGATCGGGTATTATGGCGGCATTCCGAATAAGCAGTATGATTTTGACCACAAGGACGATCAGGCACTTATATTGGATAAAGCACTTTTGCAGGTGCGGCTCGAAGCCCTGAGGGAAGCCTATGAGGAATATAAGGAGCAGGCCGGCACCTTTGGAGGTCCTGCTGTTGTGGAAGTATTCGGCGAAAGATCGGTAGAGTTAGTCAGTCAGAAGCATGCACTGCATTTATCCAAAGAACAGCAGCAGATGCTGGTGGAATATGCAGCGTCAGCCGGTGAACTGCAGAACAATTACATTCACGGGGAAGAGCGGAGCTTTACAATTATTGCGTTCCCGGTGCCGGAGATTGCTTCGGGGCAGGAGGATGGCAAAGAAGGCAAAGACCGCTATCCGGAGATTTTCGATGCAGTGATCCGGATCAATACCCTCGATTACCAGTTATATCAGCGGATCCAACAGAAGATCATTGATGTGCTTGATCGGGGCAAATATGTGATGGTAAAGGGAATGAACGGAAACCGTACCAACATGAAGGTGATGCTTCATACCCTGCAGAATCCGGACAGGGAAACGAATTTTGAGAACTGCGTGGCCGATGTGAATATTCCGGTTGGCGAAGTGTTTACCTCTCCGGCACTGACCGGAACAGAAGGAATCCTTCATGTAAGCCGCGTTTATCTGGACGAGTTAGAGTATAAGGATCTGACCTTACGGTTTGAGGACGGCAGGGTGACCGATTACAGTTGTGCAAACTTTGCAGCAGAAGAAGAAAACAGGAAGCTGATTAAGGATAATATCCTGTTCCACCATGAGACGCTTCCGATTGGTGAGTTTGCGATTGGAACGAACACGACCGCATTTGTGGCAGCAAGAAAATACCATATAGAGGATAAGCTGCCGATTCTGATTGCAGAGAAAACCGGTCCCCACTTTGCAGTAGGGGATACCTGCTATTCCCACAGTGAAGAGGTGCGCCTTTTTAATCCGGATGGAAAAGAGATTATTGCAAAGGACAACGAGTGCTCCATCAAGCGTAAGGAGGACAGCCAAAAGGCCTACTTTAACTGTCATACGGATATTACGATTCCTTACGATGAACTGGGAGAGGTGAGCGTGGTGACCATGACAGAAGAAGTCATTCCGATTATCGAGGAAGGAAGATTTGTCCTTGCGGGCTGTGAGGAACTGAATGCTCCGTTTGATCAGGAAAGTATGGATTAAATACGAAAATATTTCGTTTTTCTTGCAATGAAGAGATAATTCGTATATGATTTAACTATTCAGAACCATGCAAAATTGCTTTCTGCGAATGCTTGCATTCAAGCAGAACAGCAATTTTATATGGCGAAGTAACCACATGAGGTAAACTTGAGTTGCGTCAGCAACGGTTTTACGAATGTGGTTCTGAATAGTTACTTTATGATCAGATAAGCGTCAATTACAGGAGGAAATAGAAATGCCAATGGTAGGAATTGTGATGGGCAGCGACTCAGACCTTAAGGTGATGAGCAGCGCGGCAGCAATGCTGGAAGAACTGGGGATCGAATATGAGATGAGAATTATTTCCGCTCATCGGGAACCGGATCTGTTAATTGAATGGACGAGAACGGCGAAAGATCGTGGAATTAAGGTAATGATCGCAGGTGCGGGCATGGCAGCAGCACTGCCGGGAATGTGTGCCGCATTATTCCCGCTTCCGGTAATCGGTGTTCCGCTTTCGGGTAAGAATCTTGAGGGAATGGATGCAGTGTTTTCCATTATGCAGATGCCTCCCGGAATTCCTGTTGCAACCGTTGCCATTGACGGAGCGAAGAACGCGGCCATTCTTGCAGCGAAAATGCTGGCAACCGGGGATGAGGAGCTGCTTGCAAAGATTGAGAGCTATACCGGGAACCTGAAGAAGCAGGTAGAGGCCAAGGACGCGAAGCTGCAGCAGGTTGGATATGCAAATTATTAAAGGATTTAATTAATGTTATGTTAACTACATGATGAAACAAGAAAAGGAGAACGACATGGATTATAAGACAGCCGGTGTGGATATCGAAGCAGGATATGAATCCGTAGAATTAATGAAAAAGTATGTGAAGGAAACGATGAGACCAGAGGTCCTTGGAGGACTGGGCGGCTTTTCGGGAGCTTTTTCCTTAAAGAATATTAAAGATATGGAGGATCCGGTATTATTATCAGGAACTGACGGCTGTGGCACGAAGGTGAAGCTGGCGTTCTTAATGGACAAGCATGATACCATTGGAATTGATGCGGTTGCCATGTGTGTGAACGATGTAGCCTGTGCCGGTGGAGAATCCCTGTTTTTCCTTGATTATATTGCGTGTGGAAAGAACTATCCGGAGAAGATTGCCACGATCGTAAAGGGTGTTGCGGAAGGCTGTAAGAAGGCAGGAGCAGCCCTCATCGGTGGAGAAACCGCAGAGCATCCAGGACTGATGCCGGAGGATGAATACGATCTTGCAGGCTTTGCAGTCGGTGTGGCAGACCGTAAGGAGCTGATTACCGGAGCGGATATCAAGGCAGGTGATGTGTTAATCGGCATTGCTTCCTCCGGTGTACACAGCAATGGCTTTTCACTGGTTCGTAAGGTGTTTGAAATGACGAAGGAGTCTCTTACCACCTATTATGATGAGCTTGGTATGACCTTGGGAGAAGCGTTAATTACACCGACCAAAATCTATGTGAAGACCTTAAAGGCAATTAAGGATGCCGGTGTAACAGTAAAGGGCTGCAGCCATATTACCGGCGGCGGCTTCTATGAAAATATTCCCCGTATGCTTCCGGACGGTGTGCGTGCGCAGGTACAGAAGGACAGCTATCCGGTGCTTCCCATTTTTAAATTATTACAGAAGACCGGAAATATTGCAGAGCAGATGATGTACAATACCTTTAATATGGGACTTGGCATGGTGCTGGCAATTGATCCTGCCGATCAGGACAGGGTGCTTGCAGCAATCAAAGAGGCCGGAGAAGAAGGCTATGTGGTTGGAAATGTCATTGCCGGTGAAAAGGGTGTAGACTTATGTTAAGAGTTGGAATTCTTGCCGCAGGCGGCGGAACGAATCTGCAGGCCATTATTGATGCAGTGGAAAGCAGGAAAATTACAGATGTTGAGTTATGCTTTGTATTAAGTAATAAACCGGGTGTACGGGCTTTGGAGCGTGCGAGGACACATGGAATCAAACCGATCGTGGTGGATATGAAATCCTATGCGGATCGTGCGGAGTTTGAGAAGATGTTGATCGAAACGATTGATGCAGAAGCCCCGGATCTCATCGTTTTAGCAGGAATGATGATTATGATGCCGGTCGAGCTGGTACGGAAATATCATAACCGGATCATCAATGTGCATCCGGCACTGATTCCTTCCTTCTGCGGAAAGGGCTTTTATGGAATCCGTCCGCACGAGGCTGTTTTGAAAAGCGGTGTGAAGGTAACCGGCGCTACCGTGCATTTTGTGGATGAGGTATACGATCATGGTGCGATCATCATGCAGAAGGCGGTTTATGTGAAGAACGGTGATACGCCGGAAGAACTGCAGCACCGTGTGATGGAAGAAGCGGAATGGCAGATTCTGCCGAAGACCATTGATCTCATTGCACATGGCAGGGTAAAGGTAGAAAATGGAATCGCAGTCGTAGAAGAATAATCATTTTCCGGCTGCTCGGCTTACAGTTACGAAGAGGCAGAATTACCATAATGGTTTACATAATGTGAAATCATAGGACAGGAAGACGGAGGAAGCTATGAAAGTATTGATCGTAGGCGGTGGCGGCAGAGAGCATGCCATTGCAACAAGTGTCGCAAAGAGCAGTAAAGTAGATAAAATTTATTGTGCACCCGGAAATGCGGGAATCGGTCTGATCGCGGAATGTGTACCGATCGGAGCAATGGAATTCGATAAAATTGTTGCATTTGCCAAAGAAAAGGAAATTGATCTGACGATTGTCGGGATGGATGATCCCCTTGTCGGTGGACTTGTTGACCGTCTCGAAGATGCCGGATTAAAAGCGTTCGGACCCCGTAAAAATGCAGCAATTCTGGAAGGAAGCAAGGCTTTTTCCAAGGATCTGATGAAGAAATACGGAATTCCGACGGCTGCCTATGAGAACTTTGACAATGCAGAGGATGCCCTCAACTATTTAAAGACTGCATCGTTCCCGATTGTATTAAAGGCAGACGGATTAGCACTTGGAAAGGGCGTACTGATCTGCAATACCTTAGAAGAGGCACAGGATGGTGTGAAATCCATCATGCTCGATAAGCAGTTCGGAACTGCCGGTAATCGTATGGTAATTGAAGAATTTATGACAGGAAGGGAAGTTTCCGTGCTTTCTTTTGTCGATGGAAAGACAATTAAAACCATGACCTCTGCACAGGATCACAAGCGTGCAGGAGACGGGGATACCGGACTAAATACCGGTGGTATGGGAACCTTTTCACCGAGCCCGTTCTATACGGAGGAAGTGGATGAATTCTGTAAGAAATACATTTATCAGGCAACCGTAGATGCCATGGCAGCAGAAGGAAGAGAGTTTAAGGGTATTATTTTCTTCGGACTGATGCTGACCCAAAAGGGACCGCGTGTGTTAGAGTACAATGCGCGTTTCGGAGATCCTGAGGCTCAGGTGGTGCTGCCACGTATGAAGAATGATCTGATCAAAGTAATGGAAGCCTGTATCAATGGCACGCTGGATCAGATTGATCTGCAGTTTGAGGATAACGCAGCAGTCTGTGTGGTACTTGCTTCTGACGGATATCCGGTCAGATATGAAAAGGGCTTCCTCATTCACGGACTGGAAAGGTTTGAAGGGCAGGATAATTATTTCTGCTTCCATGCAGGAACGAAACAGACTCCGGAAGGAATTGTAACAAACGGGGGACGTGTTCTTGGCATTACAGCAAAGGGTAAGGATTTAAAGGAAGCACGTAAGAATGCCTATGCGGCAACCGAATGGGTTTCCTTTGAAAATAAATATATGCGCCATGATATCGGAAAGGCAATTGACGAGGCGTAAATTGTTCGTGGTGTGGAAAGGGTAATTTATGAATGAGAAACGGCGGCTGGTGGCTTTGAATGGCTTTCTGCGGCCAACAATCTGCAAAGCCTGCGGAGGAATCCTTATCTATAAAGGATTGGGAGAATACCAGTGTGAGGATTGCAATGCATGTGAATATGATGACTACGGAAAGGTAAGATCGTACCTTGAAAAGCACCATGGAGCTAACGTGGCAGAAATTTCCTCGCAGACAGGGGTGTCACACAAGGCAATCCGTGATATGATTAAGGAAAATCGTTTTGAGCTTGTTGAAAGTAAAGGCGGTTATCTGCGGTGCGAGATCTGTGGAGAGAATATCCGCAGTGGAAGGCTTTGTCCGAAGTGCGAAGCGGCATATCACAGGCAGATTGAAGATGAGGCGCGCCAGCAGAGGAAAAACTATAAGCAGATGTCCGGATTCAGCGGCGAAAGGCCGGAGGGTGAGAGCGGACGAAGGCGTTTTGAAAGATAGTGAAAGAAAGGTACAGGATAATTATGAAAAAAGGGATTCTTGGATTTGCAGTTGCAATGATGGTTTTTGGACTTTCTACCATTTCCAGCCTTGCAGCAACGGGAACCGTAACGGCCGGAACAGCGAAAATCAGAGAGAAAGCAAGCACAGACAGCTCAGTGGTGGCATCGACCTCAAAGGGGGCTAAGATTGATATTGTCGGAGCAGAAAAGGACAGCTCCGGAACCGTATGGTATAAGGTGCCGGTAAGCGGTGGCTCTTACGGTTATGTAAGAAGCGATCTGGTAGAAACAAGTGATAAGATTGATGTGACAGACAATAGTTCATCCTCGTCCGCAGATGCTTCGACCTCTGCTTCAGCTTCCAAACCGGAAGCAACCGTGCCGACCGCAATTGGTGAGCAGGCAGCGACAGTAAAGTGTTCTTCGAATGTCAAGGTACGTGCAGGTGCATCCACGAAGCATGATGTAGTGACCAGTCTGCCTGATGGAACAGCAATTACCCTGATCGGAGAGGCAAATGATGCAGCAGGAAATAAATGGTATCAGTTAAGATGCGAATATAATGGGAAGACTGTAGAAGGATACATTCGTTCCGACCTGATTGCAATTGGTTCGAATGCTTCTGCCGCAAATGGAACAGATAGTACGGATGCAGCAGAAGCGGATGGCTCAGAAGCAGTAGACGGAGCAGAGGTAACGGATGGATCCGAAGCAGAAAATCCGGATGAGGTGCAGGAAGGCGATGGGAGTGAAGAAGCACCGGAAGAACAGCCGGAGCCGGAGCACAATGATTATGAAGTGGTTTATATGACAGATACAGAGAATCCGGATACCGGAAAGTATTATCTGTACAATAACATTGATGGTACGATGGCAGATGTGGAGGTTTTATTTTCCTCTATTACGACAGCAAATGATAATGTAGCGCGTCTGGAATCCGAGTCATCCCAGAAAAATATTGTTATCATTATTCTTGCAGTTGTGATCGTTCTTCTTTTCATCGGACTTACTATCCTGATCATCAAGCTGAGGGGTGCATATGATTATGATGAAGATGAGGAAGAAGACGAAGAAGAGTTCGATGAACCTGCTCCGAGAAGACGCAGACGTGATTATCAGGAAGATGAAGTAGAGGAACGGCCGCGCAGACAGGAGCGTGCAGGTAAGGCTTCAAGAGAAGAAGAAATGCGTCCGGCAAGGAGAGAGCGTGGACGCGAAGAAGCACCGGAAAGAGAAGGAAGACCTTCGCGTAACAGTAATCCGGAACGACAGGGACAGCCTGTGAGGAGACCTGTAGAAAATAACGAAGGAACGGTGAAGAAGGCGCCCCGGAAGGCACAGAACTTCCTGACCGATGACGATGAGTTTGAATTTGAATTCTTGAACATGGACGATAAAGACATATAAAAAACAAAAGGAATAGCATCTGCTATTCCTTTTATTCAAAAGAATGGATTATAAAAATGATAATTGAAATTGATTTTAACAGTGAGGAAGCTTTATATCTGCAGGTGCGCAACCAGATTATTCATGGAATCGCCACGCTGCAGCTTCAGGAGGGGGATGAGCTCCCTTCGGTGCGGCAGATGGCAGATGAAATCGGAATTAATATGCATACGGTGAACAAGGCCTATACGGTCTTAAAGCAGGAGGGCTTTATCCAGCTTGATCGTCGGAAGGGTGCAGTAATCAGCCTTGATATGGATAAGCTCAGGGAACTTCAAAGCATGCGGGAGCAGATGAAAGGAATCCTTGCAAAGGGAATTTGTAAGGGAATTTGTAAGGACGAGGTCTATGAACTCGTCAATGAGATATATCAGGAATATGGAGGAGAATAAACGTGTGGTCAGGTAGTTTTACAAAGAACGCGCAGGCGGCGCTGACACTTGCAGAGAAAACGGCAGCCAGATTGCATACCGGTTATGTGGGTACAGAACATATTCTGGTGGGACTTCTTAAGGAAGAAAGTGGCGTAGCAGCCAAAATTCTGGAAGATAACGGTGCTGATGCAGATAAAATTCTGGAAATGATCCGGGATCTGATTGCTCCCGATGGGGAGACCGCCGTGAAAGAGCGGGGAATGTATTCACCGAGAGCACGGAGAGTACTGGAGGAGGCGTATGTGCAGGCTGAACGGTTTGGCGCAGACAGTGCCGGAACAGAGCATCTTCTGCTGGCCCTTTTGAAGGACCCGGACAATGCAGCGGTACGTCTCTTAAATACCCTTGGCATTTCGGTACAGAAGGTTTATGTTGATACGCTGGTGGTTATGGGGGCAGATCCAGCGATTTGCAAGGAGGATCTGCGGAATAAGAAGAATAATAACAGGAAGCAGCCCTCAACACTGGAACAGTACAGCAGGGATCTGACCGCGCTTGCTGCGCAGGGAAAGCTGGATCCGGTCATCGGAAGAGATATGGAGATTCAGCGTGTGATTGAGATCTTAAGCCGCAGGACGAAGAACAATCCGTGTCTCATTGGAGAGCCGGGGGTCGGAAAAACTGCCGTGGTAGAAGGATTGGCCAACCGTATTGTGGAAGGCAATGTTCCGTTTACGATTCAGAATAAGCGGTTAATGACGCTGGACTTGTCCGGAATGGTTGCAGGCTCCAAGTATCGTGGAGAATTTGAAGAACGAATTAAGAGAGTCATCCGGGAGGTACAGGAGGATGGAGATATTATCCTGTTTCTGGATGAAATTCATACCATTATCGGGGCAGGCGGTGCCGAGGGAGCAATTGATGCTTCCAATATTCTGAAGCCGTCACTGGCAAGAGGGGAGCTGCAGCTTATTGGAGCAACGACCATTGCCGAGTATCACAAATATATTGAAAAGGATGCGGCCTTAGAGCGCAGATTCCAGCCGGTAAATGTGGAAGAACCGACAAAGGAGGAGGCTCTTTCCATCCTTCGTGGAATTGCGTGGAAATATGCACAGCATCATCGTGTGCAGATTACGGATGAAGCACTCATTGCTGCCGTGAATCTGTCAGAGCGTTATATCAATGACCGGAATCTGCCGGATAAAGCGATTGATCTGATTGATGAAGCCTCCGCAGCGGTACGTCTGCAGCACTCCAAAGCACCGGAGGGCTTACAGCAGCGAAGAGAAGAGCTTCTTGCACTGGATGCTGTTCTGGAAGAACAGCTAAAGGAAGGAAGACTTGAGGAAGCCGCAGAAACCAACAGGGAACAGGAAAAGCTTCTTAAGAAATATCAAAGAGAAGAAGATCGTTATCAGAAGAAGCAGGCCGAAAGCCGGATCGAAGTGACAGAAGGTGACATCGCAAAGGTGGTTTCTATCTGGACGAAGGTTCCGGTAAGTAAGCTGACAGAGAAGGAGAGCGACCGGTTGCTGCGCCTGGAAAAAGAGCTCCATAAGAGGGTTATCGGACAGGAAGAAGCAGTGTCCGCAGTGGCGCGTGCAATACGGCGGGGAAGAGTCGGATTGCAGGATCCGAACCGTCCGATAGGATCTTTCCTGTTTTTAGGACCTACCGGAGTCGGAAAGACCGAGCTTAGCAAGGCTCTTGCAGAAGCTATGTTTGGCACGGAAAACGCACTGATCCGTGTCGATATGTCCGAATATATGGAAGGTCATTCCGTATCGAAAATGATCGGTTCCCCTCCGGGATATGTCGGCTTTGAAGAAGGCGGACAGCTGAGTGAGAAGATCCGGAAGAATCCGTATTCGGTAGTGCTTTTTGATGAAATTGAAAAGGCACATCCTGATGTGTTTAATGTACTGCTTCAGGTATTGGATGATGGGCACATCACTGATTCCAAGGGACGTAAGGTCAGCTTTAAGAATACCGTACTGATTATGACCTCCAATGCCGGGGCTCAGAGAATCATTGCTCCGAAGAACTTAGGGTTCCTTACGGAAACAACCAGGGAGCAGGATTACGAGAAAATGAAGTCCGGAGTTATGGAAGAGGTAAGAAAGATCTTTAAACCGGAATTTATCAACCGTATTGATGATATTATTGTATTTAAGACACTGGAAAAGAAGGAAATGCTGGAGATCGTGCAGCTTCTCAGCAGTCATCTTTCGAAGCGGTGCGAGAAGGAAATGGAGTTAAAGCTTCATTTCAGTAATGCCTTAAAGGTGCATATTGTGGACAAATATGCGGACTACAAGATGGGTGCGAGACCATTAAAGAGAGCCATCCAGAACGTGATTGAGGATCCGCTTGCGGAGAAGATCCTTGCAGGTGAAATCCATGCCGGGGATCAGGTTACGATTGGTTTCCGAAAAGGACAGATTTCCTTTGACGTCAAAAACTAAATAGTTTATACTTACCATATATAGAACAGGTACGGCAAATGTACAATCAGGAGGAAATACAAATGGCTGTTGTAGAAGAATTACTTCGTGAAGAAAGTGATGGAACCATCAGCTTCGGCAATCATGAGCTGGCAGAAAAGAAGAAGCTTGAGGATTTTGAATACGAAGGTGATTTGTATAAGGTGAAGACCTTTCAGACGATGACGAAGCTTGAAAGAAATGGATTATTCGTATATGAATCGGTTCCTGGAACGAGCGTTTTTTACTTTAAGGAAACGACGGATAGTGTTGAATTTACAGTTTCCGGAAATGAAGATGCACAGATTACATTAGGCCTGTGCGAGGATACCGAATATGAGGTATTTGAGGACGGAAAGAGCAGAGGCAAGATGAAGACGAATCTCGGCGGTAAGCTGAATATCAGTGTAGAGCTTGAAAATGCAGAGGAAGTTCATATTAAAGTGATTCATTAAAGAGATAGTGTAACTATTCAGTACAGGTCGAAGCATTTACTGCCAAGGCCGTAAGAAAATGATTCAGTAATGCAAAATCCCATCGGCGAAGCCGATATGGAATGGATTTTGCATCGTAACAGTGAAGGTACTGAACAGTTACGAGATAGTTATATAAGATCAGAAGCGCTGTTTCACTGCTGAAACAGCGCTTTTTACTTCAAGGAAAGGATTTTATGGCAAAAGGAAAATCAACCATCTTTTTCTGCCAGAACTGTGGTTATGAATCGTCCAAATGGATGGGACAGTGCCCGGGATGCCGGGAATGGAACACTATGGTGGAGGAAACGGTAGTTACAGCAGGAAAAGGGAAAAGTACAAAGACTGCACATGAAAAGGCTGTTCCTGCTTCTTTTTCAGAAATTTCCCTGGAAAAGGAAGAACGGATGCAGACCCATATTGAAGAGTTGAACCGGGTTTTAGGAGGAGGACTTGTACCGGGTTCCCTTACTCTGGTCGGAGGAGATCCGGGGATTGGTAAGTCCACGCTGCTTTTACAGGTCTGCCGTGAAATGTCTGCAGACGGGCATAAGGTGCTGTATATCTCAGGAGAAGAGTCATTAAAGCAGATCAAGCTCCGTGCAAACCGGATCGGAGAATTCAGTGATAATATGCGGCTTTTATGTGAAACGAATCTGGAGATTATCGAAGAAACCTTAGAACGGGAGAAACCGGAAATTGTGGTCGTGGATTCGATCCAGACGATGTATCAGGAAAGCGTATCGGCAGCACCCGGAAGTGTTTCACAGGTAAGAGAAGCAACAGGAGTATTCATGCGCCTTGCGAAGGGCTTCAATATTTCCATCCTGATTGTCGGTCATGTGACCAAGGAAGGAACGGTGGCAGGTCCGAGAGTGCTGGAGCATATGGTGGATACGGTGCTTTATTTTGAGGGGGACCGGCATGCGTCTTACCGGATTCTGCGCGGGGTGAAGAATCGTTTTGGCTCCACGAATGAAATTGGGGTATTTGAAATGGAAGCGGATGGACTGCACGAGGTAAAGAATCCTTCGGAATTCATGCTGAACGGTAAACCGGAGGAGGCAAGCGGATCCATCGTGGTCTGTTCAATGGAGGGAACGCGTCCGATCTTAATTGAAATTCAGGCACTCATATGTCACAGCAATTTCGGAATTCCAAGGAGGCAGGCAATCGGAACTGATTTTAACCGCGTAAATCTTTTGATGGCGGTATTGGAAAAGCGTCTGGGATTACAGATGGGGAACTGTGATGCGTATGTCAATATTGCAGGAGGAATCCGTATTTCGGAGCCTGCGATTGACTTGGGGATTGCACTTGCCATCATTTCCAGCTTTAAAAATAAGGTAATTGATGAAAAGACGATTGCCATGGGAGAGATCGGCTTGAGCGGAGAAGTGCGTGCCGTGAGCATGATTCCCGTGCGTGTACAGGAGGCAAAGAAGCTGGGCTTTACAACCTGTATCATTCCGGCCGTGTGTGTGGACAGTGTGAAGAATATCAGAGACATTACCATTCTGGGTGTAAAGAGTGTAGCAGATGCCATGCAGCTCATCTGAGGTTGGGGATAGGCAAAATATTACAAATGTGTTACAATATAATAATGTGAATGATGTTACGAAGGAGTAACTTATGGATAAGAAGAAATGGATTCGTCATCTGCCGCTTTATATCCTGGAACTGGTTGTGCTTGCAGCGGCCATCGGGGCATTATATTTTGTTATGCATGCAACGAAGGCTCAGAAGCAGCAGATCAAAGAAGGAGACATTGCTGTGAATGAAGAAATCAGGCAGCAGTTTCAGAATGATACAGCGAAAGATCAGGAGCAGGATCCGCAAAAACCTAATTTATCCGGAATATATCAGTTAGCCCTGTTCGGCGTGGATGCAAGGGATGGAAGCCTTGGAAAAGGCAACCGCAGTGACACGATCATGATCTGCTCCATTGATGCTGATACCCATGAGGTAAAGCTGATTTCCATTTATCGTGATACGTATCTGAATCTGGGAAATGACAGCTATAATAAATGTAATGCAGCCTATGCCAAGGGAGGTCCGGCACAGGCAATCAGCATGATTAATATGAATACGGATCTGTATATTACGGATTATGTGACGGTTGGCTTTGAGGGACTGATTAAGGCCGTGGACGCGCTGGGCGGCGTTGAATTGGAAGTTACAGAAAAGGAAATACCACATCTCAATAATTATCAGATCTGTATGGTCGGAACAAGCGAGGATGGTGTGAATTTTACAGCACAGGAGGATTCATATATACCGGTTACCGAACCGGGAGTCCAGACATTAAATGGTCTGCAGGCAACAGCATACTGCAGGATCCGTTATATCGGAGATGACTTCCAGAGAGCACAGAGACAGCGTGACCTGATTACGGCCATGATGGAAAAGTGTAAGACAGCATCCTTTAACGAGCTTCGTCTTGCCGCCGAAGCGGTGGTTCCCTATATCAGCACCTCACTTGATATTAATGATATTCTTACCATGCTCAGCGTAGTAGGAGATTATCAGGTGACCGTCAGCGATGGCTTCCCGTTTGCGGGAATGCGTAACGGTGGAACCAAGGGTGGTGTCGGAGCATTCGTGGTACCGGTTGACCTTAAAACGAACGTGGTGAAGCTTCATGAACTGCTTTATGATCAGCAGGATTACGAACCCTCGGAAGAGGTAAAAGCATACAGTAAAATCATTAAAGAAGATACCGATGCATATTTGAAATATTAATCTTGACAAGGAAACCTTCTATAAGTTATAATAGCATTCGGTGGTTGAAACACCGGATAAATAGGGGCATAGTTCAAAGGTAGAACAGCGGTCTCCAAAACCGTCGATGTGGGTTCGATTCCTACTGCCCCTGCTTTAAAACCCTGGTATTTACCAGGTTTTTTTTATTTCATGTCAACTTTCGTGTTAACTTTTATTGATTTTCACGAAATGAGAATTCGTCATTTCCGTAATTTTTTCTGAATATCATCCATACTTCCTCTGTATATTTTTTACTACGCTTGTACTGTTTACTTTGGATGAGAACGAGTTATATACAATATACTGCCAAGACACATGTATTTGATACTAAGGGTAACGAGTTAACCGATCAGGAAACGGTTTATTACACCAAAGAGGGGCAGGATTACCGGAAAGAGGCGGACTGTATTGGGTGCGCCTGCAAAGAAAAAAGATTATAAAAGTAACCCATTCTGCTGTAATGGATATATCAAAGGATAAAAGGAATATTGAAGTGTACAAAATAGGTAAAATCGATAGAGAAATATATAAGTGTATAACTGAGGATATTAGAACGGATGAAGTCATAATAACCGACGAAAGAATAGAACACATTCGTGAACGTCGTGGAGATGAGTTTTATGCTAGATATAGCAGTCTGTTTGATGAAATTCTTCGAACTCCTGATTATATTTTTAGAGAGAAAAGAGAGCATACCGCATTAGTTTGTAAAAGAATTGTTGAGGATGAGAAGTATGTTAATCTTGTACTAAGAATTGCAATAGAAACGGACAATCCAGAGTATAAAAATTCAATTATTACAGCTATAGGCGAAAGCGAAAAACGATTTGCCCAACGCCTGAGAAATAATATAGTACTTTACAAAAATGAATGATGGTGTTACTATCAGCATATAATAATAGTGCTTTACCCGGATAGTTGTATGAGGTGGTAGATTTCGTAGCGACCACACGCCGATGGTACGACAGGGGAAACCCGAGAGATGCAGGAGCGGCTACGCCTGCCATATAATTATCCGGTTTGGCAATAAGAGTACTCTGATAACCACCTAATATTATGGTGGTTTTTTGTATTATATCATTGAAACAAAACATTATTTCATGGGCATTTCCAAGAGCTTTCCAGTTAATCAGAAAAGGTTGTTTCCTGATCTTCCAATAAGCAGAATATGACATTATATGGCTGCCTGTTTATTCGAGGCAGTTTATGAACTTCTATTAAATCAGAGGTTTAATGTTAACCTCATCTGTTTGTTATTTTCTTTCACAGTTATTTAGTAGAAGCAGCAGCCTCCCCGGTCGATTCACGCACCACAAATTGGGGGCGTAACAGGGTCATGCTGCAGGTGACATGCATGAGTAGATTGCACAGAGTAGAATAACTGCACTTGCCAAGATCAAGGCGGTTCTGGCGGATCGTGGTAAGGGGCGGCGTGGTTTTGGCAGAATCGGGCAGATCATCAAAACCGATGACGCTGATATCTTCCGGGATCCGGTATCCTGCCTTGAGGCACTCATGAATCACCTCGTAGGCAATGGGATCGTTGCCACAGAGGATAGCAGTAGCACCCAGTTCAAGTAATGCGGGAAGGTCTCTTGCAACACCACTTCCGTAGAAGGAGGTATGTACGATCAGGCGGTCATCAATCGGAAGGCCATGTGCTTTCATACTTAAATAAAAGGCCCGTTCCCGGTGCTCGGCAATCATGGAATACAAAGAACCGTTTAAAAAGGCAATTCTTGTATGATGAAGTGCTTTAAGATGTTCAATTGCGGTGTCAATTCCTTCAAAGCTGTCGGCACCTACATAAGCAATATTCGGATTCTTCGGAATATAATTATCAAAAAGGACTGTAGGGAAAGTGGTGGAGATAAGCTGATACATCCATTCATCCTGTAAGCCAAAGCCGACTAAAAATGCTCCGGAGTAACCATTTTTCAACATATAGGTGTCATATTTCTCTGTAGTCTGGAATTCGGGAGTGATGGGGATAATGTCAATGTCCCAGTTATCACGATAGGCAGCCTGTTTAAATCCAAGAATAATATCATAAGCAAAAGAATTCGGCATGTCATGCTGGGCGTGTTCTACGAAGATACAAAGTTTTTTATTGGATTCCTTACGCATACGCTTGGTGGTGTAGTGCATTTCCACGGCAGTATCGAGTACCAGCTGGCGAAGCTCTTCACTGATGTCGGCAGCACCGTTTAAGCCTTTGGAAACTGTACTTATGGATACACCAAGCTTTTCAGCAATATCACGGATGGTAGCCATAGAAGGCTCCTTTCATTGATTGAAATTTTATGTCATAATTATGTTATTAATTGTAACTATTCAGTATAGGTCGAAGCATTTACTGCTGAGACCGTAAGAAAATGATT
>ERZ779877.530-NODE-530-length-40951-cov-8.643217_pt1 | contig 40951 bp, 34 predicted proteins | sample MGYA00511556_ERZ779877 | MGnify/ENA primary metagenome ERZ779877 (study PRJEB29588, sample SAMEA2159338) | human gut metagenome | biome: human gut; feature: human-associated habitat; material: faeces | place: Denmark | collected 2008/2010 ...
GTAAGTCCATCAAATATAACTGTAGGATATAATGGAACAGCAACATTCACAGTAAAACCAAACAGTGGATATAAACTAGAATTAGAAACAAATAATTGTGGTGGAACACTAAGCGGTAATACTTATACAATAAGTAATATAACAAGTGCAAAAAGTTGTAGTATAACATTTAAGAAAAACATATCTTTATTAGCAACATTAATACAAACAAATGCGGTAAACGAAAATGGTTATAGGTATGAAGGAACTGACCCAAATAATTACATCCAAATGGAAAAGATCGACGGTACAACAGAAATGTGGAGAATAATAGGGTTATTCCCAGATGGAGCTAATGGAGAAGATATAATAAGAGTAAGAAAAGTAGGATATGAGAAAGCAGCATATGACTCCACCAATAAAACAAACCACTGGCCAAAAACAACGCTATATACAACATTATCTAGTACATACTCACTAACAAATTATAAAAACACAGTTAACTACAAAATGTACTTAGGTGGAGCAAGTAGTGTTCCAGGTTATACATCTCAAGACTTATATGATATGGAGAGAATGTTAAATAGTAAAGGAACAGCAGGAAAAACGTCACAAGATAGTTATTCAAGCACAACAACATTTACAGGAAGTGTAGGACTAATGTATCCAAGTGACTATGGATATGCAGTACTAGCAAGCGACTGTGCAAGAAACATCCAGCCATATAATTATGATAGAACATCATCATGTTATATAAATAACTGGTTATTCCAAGGAAGTTCAACTTGGCAATGGGCAATAAGCCCGAATTCCTTTTATGCTAACAGTGCGTTCCATGTGCTTTCTAGTGGGCTTGTCTTCTACAACTATGGCGGCGGAAACTTCAACCACATGATTTCTTTCTCCGGCTCTTACAGCCCAGTCATGGCTCTAAAGTCTGATGTATATGTAACAGGCTCAGGCACACAAAGTGATCCATACGTAATGCAATAACATAACAAAAGAAACACACACCTAGTGTTTCTTTTCTTTTATATAAGTGTTATAATTATCATGAAAAGAGGTAAGTATCATGAGATTAAATGGAAAAGATATTAACATAGAAGACATAATAACTGAAGTAGACATAGACAAAAACATACCTAAAAAAAGAAACAACAATTTAGTATTAAGAGACTCACAAATAGAAATACTAAAAAAATATAACATAAATTATGAAACTCACACTTCACTAAAAAGTCTTATATTTGAAATAGAAGAAATACTAAATTATGAAACAGACCTAGAAGACCTAGAACAACTTAGCGAAGAATTAGAAGAAATGAGTTACTACAATTACACAAATAAATAGATTTTCATAAAAATTATACATATTTATCACAGGACTTTCACATAATTATTGGATAATTATAATTGAAAGAAAAAAATATAAAAAGACACTTGAAAAAACAATAAAGGTTATGACACCACTAGAGAAACCTAGTAAAGAAAGTGACAATATGAGCGATCAACCTTCAAACCAAAATGACAAACAATGCTAAAAAGACAAACTCAAACATAGATTTTAATGGTTACAAATTATACGTTAACAACAAAAACATAAACTAACAAACTAAAAAGTTAATAACTCCGAAATTATTAACTTTTTTCTTTATAGAAAATACTATTTATGATATAATATTAACAAGAATAGGAAGTGAAGTCATGAATAATTATTATCAAATGTCTGAAAAAGAAACTTTAAAAAAACTAAAAACAACAAAAGAAGGATTAACAACAAAAGAAGCAGTAAAAAGAATAAAACTCTACGGTAAAAACTCACTTCCAAAATCAAAACAAAAGTCATATATTCAAGTGTTCTTCTCAGAATTTAAAAACCCAATATGTTATATCTTACTAATAACTTTGACTTTATCATTCATAATAGGCGAATACGTAGATGCAATTTTTATACTTTTTGTAGTACTAATAGATGCGTTACTAGGTTCAGTTCAAGAATACAAAAGTTCTAAAAGTGCTGAAGCATTAAAAAAAATAGTAAAAGTAGAAGCAAAAGTACTAAGAGACAACAAAGAAGTAATTATAGAAAGTTCTGATTTAACAATTGGCGACATAGTCTATTTAGAAAGTGGAAACATAGTCCCAGCAGACTTAAGGCTTCTTGTTGTAAATAGCCTAGAAGTAGATGAGTCCATATTAACAGGTGAGTCTATCCCACGTGAAAAACACACTAAAAAAATAACTAAAGAAGTAACTATAAACGACAGAACCAATATGTGCTATCTAGGCACAAACATAACAAGAGGTCGTGCTATAGGTATAGTTACATCTATTTCAAAAGACACGGAAATAGGTAGCATTGCAAAAGAAGTCTTAAATAGCTCTAGAACTCTAACACCACTTCAAATAAGAATGAACAAATTCACAAAAGACCTAAGCCTAATCGCAGCCATTCTTGCTATAATCGTAACATTCATTTTATATATAAAAGGATACACCGCAAAAGAAATATTTTTCCTAGTTATCGCACTAAGTGTATCAGCTATTCCTGAAGGTTTGCCTGTTGTTATAACTTTAGCTTTATCAATAAGTAGTGACAAAATGGCTAAAAAGAATGTAATAGTAAAAAAACTAAATGCAGTTGAAGCACTAGGCAGCACTACACTAATTGCAAGTGACAAAACAGGCACTCTTACACTTAACGAGCAAACGGTTAAAAAAATAGTTTTACCAAACAACGACACTTATATAGTAACAGGAGAAGGCTATAACGGTATCGGAAAAATTGAAGGTAAAAATTTAAATAAAGTAAAAAACATTATAAAAGAAGGACTATATAACAACGAAGCAACACTATCACTTCAAAACGATGAATGGGTCTCATTCGGTGACTCAATGGACATAGCTCTTTTATCTTTAGGTTACAAATATGGTTTAGAAAACACAGATTTAAGAACAAACGTAATTGATAGAATTCCATACGAGTCAGATAACGGATATTCAGTTGCGTTCTATAAAGAACAAGATGATATGTATATAACAATAAAAGGTGACTTAGAAAAAGTGCTTAAGTTTACAAAAAAAACAACAAACAAAGAAAAGATTAGAAAACAAAATGAACTTTTAGCAAGTGACGGTTACAGGGTACTAGCTTTCGCAAGTGCAAAAATAACTTCTTTTAAACAAAAAGATATTTATAAAGAAAGTGATATTCCTACACTTAAATTTAGTGGCTTAGTTGCATTCCTAGACCCAATTAGACCTGATGCTAAAGAGGCAGTAGAAAAATGTAAAAGTGCTGGAATAAAAGTAGTCATGATAACTGGAGACCACCCACTAACAGCTTACAAAATTGCCCGCGCTCTAGGAATTTGCTCAAACGAAACAGAACTATCTACTGGAGAAGAATTATCTAAATTCCTAAAAAAAGACCAAAGTACTTTTGACGAATACATAAAAACTAAAAAAGTATATAGCCGCGTTACGCCAATACAAAAACTAGAAATAGTCTCTTCATACAAAAGATTAGGTGAGTTTGTAACAGTAACCGGAGACGGTGTAAACGATAGCCCCGCCCTAAAAGAAGCAAATACAGGTGTTGCCATGGGAAGTGGAACAGACATAGCAAAAGAGACCGCTTCACTTATCATTACAGACGATAAATTTTCCTCAATAGTAAAAGGAGTAGAAGAAGGCCGTGGTGCATACGACAACATTAGAAAAGTAACATATATGCTTTTATCCTGTGGAGTTAGTGAAGTCGTGTTTTATTTGTTCTCAATTCTCTTAGATTACTCTGTACCACTAACTGCAATTCAACTCCTTTGGCTAAACCTAGTAACTGACGGAATACAAGATGTCGCTCTTGCATTTGAACAAACAGACAAAGATGTATTAAAAAGAAAACCAAGAAGCACAAAAGAAAATCTATTTGATAGATTACTAAAAAACGAAATTCTTTTATTGGGACTAACTATGGGAATAGTTGTCTTTGGCGTCTGGATCTACTTAATAGACGTACTAAAACTACCAACACCGGTTGCAAGAAGTTACATCTTACTTCTAATGGTATTCATGCAAAACATACAATGTTTTAACTGTAGAAGCGAAACAAAAAGCTTATTTAGTATACCACTAAAAAATAACAAAAAATTAGTATTATCTATATTAATAGTATTATTTATACAATTTGTAGTAGTAGAAAATAGTGTATTATCGCATCTTTTAGAAACAGAAACAATTCCACTATTACATGTACTATACTTGTTCTTAACATCTCTTCCAATTATAATCGTTTCAGAAATAATGAAATACTTTGAAAGAGACAAAATAAGGAGGGAAAAGTCTTGACTTTAATTCTAACAGCACTAACTCTATTTGTAATTGGACTAGTTTCACTTATAAGATTTTCAGACATATTTGTAAGTGCAGCTTCTAGTCTTAGTATTCACTTAAAAGTTCCTAAAATGTTAATTGCTTTAACAGTCGCTGCCTTTGGTACCTGTGCTCCAGAACTAGCGATATCATTTAACTCAATAAGTGGTGGTAATCCAGACATGACTCTTGCAAATGTAATCGGTTCATGTATAGTAAACATACTATTAATTGTAGGTATAGCTGCAATTGTAAGACCCATCAAAGTAAAAGAAAGAACAATAAAAAAAGAATTCCCTTTATTAGTAATCATAACTTCTGCTTTCTTTGTTTTATTAACAGATTCACTATTTAAAAAAGGTTCATCTAATACTCTATCTCGTGCTGATGGTATAATGCTTCTTTGTTGGTTTATACTGTTCATGTTCTACATAATCGGATTAGTAAGAAAAAACAAAAACGAAGAAACTCTTATTCCTGAATATAGTCTGAAAAAATCCGTGATTTTAATAATACTTACACTTATAGGAATAATAGTATCTTCAGATATAGTTGTAGATAACGCTGTAATGCTTGCAGAAGTTTTAGGAATAAGCCAAAAAATAATATCAATGACAGCCATAGTAATAGGAACCTCTCTTCCTGAACTAACAATGACAGTAAACGCGGCTAGAAAAGACGAATTTGACATGGCTGTAGGTAACATAATAGGAACTAACATATTTAACATATGTATAGTTTTAGGCTTTCCTATTAGCATATATGGAACAGTCTCTTCAAACGCTTTCACAGTAGTAGACTCAAGTATTGTATTACTTGCATCTATCATATTTTATATATTTGGAAAAAGTGGTAAAGTCTTATCAAGAAGAGAAGGAGTACTCATGGTATTAGTGTTTCTAATATATTATGTATACTTATTTATAAGTTAACCATTAGTTTGATGGTTTTTTCTTTAACATTTAAACCTTTTATGATATAATTGATTTAGAAAGAAGTTGATTAATATGTTAAAAAATTTAAAACCAATAGGAGTATATAGAAAATGTGACTGGGTAACAATGACAGGTACCGCTTCAGCTATAATTGGTATATTACTTGCAAGTAACGGAAAAACAACATACGCAGTGTTCTGTCTAATATTCTCAGCAATATGTGACGCATTTGATGGCGTTGTAGCAAGAAAGTTTGGTAGTCTAAAAGACTATGAAGTATACGGTATAGAACTAGACTCACTAAATGATGCTATTGCTTTTGGCGTTCTTCCAATGATGATCGTGCAAAACTTATCCACTCACAATATATACTTATTCATAATTAGTGTATTTTTCTGTATTGCTGGAGTAATACGTCTTGCTTACTTCAATATGTTGTCAACACTAAAAAAAGGAGATAGTAAAGAATTTATTGGTATGCCTATAACTTGTAGTGCTATCATAATTCCTCTAGTTTACTTCCTAACATTTATAGTGGCAAAAGAATATAGAAATGTCATATTCCCAGTAACACTACTTATAACAGGAATACTATTTATAACACCTATTAAATTAAAAAAACTATCAACAAGAGAAAAAGCTGCCCTTTCATTAATAGGAATAATTACAATTATAATAACAATAATAAAAATATGGTAGTTAGGAGATATATACTATGGATGACAGAGACTTAAGAGCTTATAGAATATTAAGAAAATTTAAATTAGTAACACTTGTAAATGCCCTATTAATATTTAAAGACAGTGGATTTAAAGGAATAAAAAACAAACTAAAAGAAAAACACCATAAAGAAGAAAAAATAAAAATTAGTAATCTTTCTTTTGAACCTTTTAAGATTAATTTAGTATTTCAAAATGAAAAATTGTATAACAAATACAAAGAAATATTCCCTAAAAATTTCAAATACAATATCTATATTTTAAGTAAAAATAAAAAAGGGAAAAAATTCATTAATACTGAAGAGTTTAACTTTTGTTTTAAATTCAGATCTTTTATTTACATAACAACTAAAAACAAAATTAAATCAAATTACGAAAAATGTTTTATTTTAAAAGATGATATTGATTTTGAAGAAAAACTAAAAAAACTACTTTCAGAAAGTACACTAGCTCAACTAATAGCAAATTTTGAAAGTAAAAATTACATAACAGCCAAATGTTCCACTTTTTTTGATTACAATGGAACTAACTACTATTCAGGTGGTGCAGAAAGATATCTAGTTGATCTTTTTGAAGTGAGTAAAGAACTTAATAAAAATTTTGTGATATACCAAAATGCTAATAAAAACTTTATTAGAAAATATAGAAATATCACAGTTGTTGGTTTATCAAATAATGAAACAGAAATCAATTACAGCACCACATTTTTTAAAAGCCAAATGGAAACATATCTAAACAAAACTAATGGAAAAAGTATACTACATATATTTTCGGCTTTTCAAGAATGCTATCCAATAAAATGTAGTCCGTCAATTGGTATAAGTCACGGAATTTATTGGGACAATCCAACAAATGTAGCAACGAACGGCCTTGATTTTTGGGTTAACAAAAAAATAATAATTGACTCAGCATTGCTTTGCGACAAAATGATAAGCGTAGATACTAACACAGCTAATTGGTTTCAAACAATAGATTATAAATTGGGAAATCAAAAGATAAATGTAATAACTAACTATGTAGATACAAATGAATTTAAAAAAGATGATAATTACAAGAAAAAGGGTAAAATAGTAATAACTTATCCTAGAAGACTTTACGAACCTAGAGGAATGTACTTACTTTTAAGTATAGTCGATGATTTATTTAAAAAATATGATAATATTGAAGTGCATTTTGTTGGAAAAGGATTTGACGAAGATGTAAATAAAATCAAAGAAAAAATGAAAAAATATAAAGACAGATTATTTTGCTACAGCATGGAACCAGAAAGAATGAATGAAGTATATAAAATGTCTGACATAAGTTTAATACCAACTCTATATAGTGAGGGTACAAGCTTGTCTTGCTTAGAAGCTATGTCTACCGAAAATATAGTTGTAACAACAAGAATTGGTGGATTAACTGACTTAGTAATAAATGGTTTAAATGGTTATCAAATCGAACCGAATAAAGAAGCTTTATTGAAACAATTAGAATATATTATTGATAATTTTGACAAACAAAAAGAAATAAGAAGAAATGCTTTAATGACAGCTAAAGCTTTTAATAAAGAACTTTGGAAAAACAAATGGAAAGAAGTAATTAAAGAATTTAAACTAGCCGACCACCCCTATAACAATATAGGATTAGTTGAATTTTATTTTAAAGATATAACTAAAATAAATAAAAATTCATGGGAAATTATAACTAAAGAAATAATGAATAACAATTTAGTATATTTAAGAAGTGAAAAGAAAGTTAAAAAAGATAATATATCATTTGGACTACTTCAATTAGTTGATTATAACGATTTAATAGAAAGTGAACCACTAAGAATATATGTAGAAGATGGTATAGAAATAAATAGAAACGGAAATATAATAAAAATGTAAGGAGGTCAATATTGAAAAACACATTAATAAGTATAAAAAAATATGGTTTTTTGCTGAGTGAATTAATAAGTAGAGACTTTAAAGTAAAATATAAAAGAAGTGTACTAGGCGTGTTTTGGAGTTTACTTTACCCACTACTTATGATGGCAGTAATGGCAGTAGTATTCTCAAACGTATTTAAGTTTTCAACTCCAGGAGTAAGCTATTTATCTTACTTACTAATTGGCCTAACTTACTTTAACTACTTTAGTGAAGCTTCAAACCTTGCAATGAGTAGCGTTGTTGCTAACTTCTCACTTATAAACAAAGTTTATATGCCAAAGTATATATTTCCACTTAGTAAATGCTTATTTGTAGGAATAAACTTCTTATTGACACTAATTCCACTATATCTAGTATTAATTTTTACTGGCACTGGAATTAATTGGTACCACTTAATATTACCTTTCTCATATATATGTTTATTCATGTTTACTCTTGGTATGGGCTTAATCTTATCAACAGTTGCAGTATTCTTTAGAGACATGTTTTATGTATACGGAATAATAATAACTATATGGACTTACCTTACACCAATAATGTATGATATTTCAATTATTTCAAATACTGTATTACAAAGTATTATGAAACTAAATCCAATGTATCAAATAATAAACTTTGCAAGAACAATAATACTTTATAACACACTTCCAACATTAACTCAGTTTATAGGATGCTTCCTAAGCGGGTCTCTTGCCTTACTTATTGGTATGTTCCTATTTAAGAAAAATCAAGACAAATTTATATACTATGTCTAGGAGGATCAAATGAAAGAAAATATGATTGAAGTGAAAAACGTATCTATGAAATTTAATCTTGGTATAGAAAAAGGTTTTTCTCTAAAACAAGGTTTTGTAGATATGTTCAAAAAGAAAGAAAAAATAAATAATGACTTCTGGGCATTAAAAAATGTTAATTTTGATGTAGAAAAAGGAGAAGTTGTAGGTTTTGTCGGATCAAACGGGGCCGGGAAGTCTACACTACTAAAAGTAATCGCAGGAGTCATGAAACCAACTAAAGGAAAAGTGAGTGTTTATGGTAACATATGCCCAATGATAGAGCTAGGAGCAGGCTTTGATAGCCAACTAACTGCAAGAGAAAATATCTACTTAAATGGTGCCGTTATGGGGTACTCAAAAGAATTTATTAACTCTAAATTTGACGAAATTGTCTCATTTAGTGAACTATCTGAATTCTTAGATGTTCCAATACAAAACTTCTCTTCAGGTATGATAGCTAGACTAGCTTTCTCAATTGCTACTGTAGTTGACCCGGAAATACTTATTGTAGACGAAATACTTTCAGTCGGCGACATGGCTTTCCAAAAGAAAAGTGAAGAAAAAATGTTAAATATGATAAATGGTGGCACTACTGTCTTATTTGTTTCCCATTCAATTGACCAAATAAGAAACATGTGTAATAAAGTTGTATGGATAGAAAAAGGAGAGGTACAAGCTATCGGTGGTAAAGAAGTTTGTGATAAATATATAGAATTTATGAATAATAAATAAACTATTAACAAATTTCTTTTTTGTGATAGAATATAGTTGACTTAAGAGGTGAAGTATGAAGAAAAAAATATTTGCATATATATTAGTTGTAATTCCACTTATAGTACTATTTTTACTAATGTGGACAAAAGAATACTATGGAAACACAAAACTAGATGAAATAATATTCGTTTTACTAACTCCAGCAGCTGGTACAAGTGTAGAATTAGTTTTAGACGCTGCCATGTATAGTCTTATTCCTGTAATGTTATACACAATCATTTTCTTAATATTACATGAACTAAGTAAAAAGCATGAGTTTATAAACAAGATATTCACATTATTAATTATTGGCGGACTTTTATTAATGTGTTACACTGTTTATTACATCAATGATGCTTTTAAAGTAAAAGACTACATTGATAAAAGAGTTACATCAAACGACTTTATAGAAAATAACTACACAAAAGTAGAATATGATAATATAGTATTCCCTAAAGATAAAAATAATTTAATAGTAATATACTTAGAAAGCATGGAAAGCACTTTTGCAGATAAATCTAGTGGAGGAGTATATGATAAAAACTATATAACAAAACTAACAAAGCTTGCAAAAGAAAATTTGTCATTTTCAAACAAAGAAGGAGGACTAATCGGTGGAGCATACACTGCACCTGGTTTATCTTGGACAATGTCAGGCCTTGTAGCAACAACTGCAGGTGTTCCTATAAAAACACAATTTGAAAATGCAAATGAACACAAATTCCTATATCCAAACATAATCACTCTAGGAGATATAATGAGTAAAAATGGTTACAACCTATCATTCATGCTAGGAAGTGATGCAACATTTAGTGGTATAGAAGACTATCTATATGCACACGGAAACTACAAAATACTTGACCTAGACTACTTTAAAGATAATAAATTAGTAAAAAAGAGTGATCTAGTAGAATGGGGCTTAAAAGATAGAGACTTATTTGAACACGCTAAAACAGAATTAACGTCTCTTAGTAAAGAGGATAAACCTTTCTATTTCTCACTTATGACAATAGATACTCACGCGCCAAAAGGTGTTACGTATAAAGACTGCAAAAGCGTAAGTAACAAAAAATACATAGACACAATTGCATGTGCAGACACTACTATAATGGATTTCATTGACTGGCTAAGCGAGCAAGATTTTTACAAAAACACTACAATTGTACTTACTGGAGACCATATCTCTATGAGCAAAGTAATAGATTATAAAGATAGCGAAAGAAACATCTATAACGTATTTATAAATGCAAAAACTAGTCCATCCAAACAATACAATAGACTATTCACAAACATTGACATGTTTCCAACCATATTAGGTAGCTTAGGTGTAAAAATAGAATGTGACACTCTAGGTTTAGGAACAAACTTATTTAGTGACAAAGAAACCTTAGTAGAAAATTATGGCTATTTTGACTACTATAATAAAATCTCATACTATTCGGAGTTTTATGATAAAGAAATACTTAAATAAAAATGAAAGATTTATAAGATATACAATATTTGCAAGCTCTATAGCTATATTAGAAGTAATTACATTCATGTTATTCCATTCTGTGTTAAAAATAAACATCTTAATTGCAAACACTATGTCATTATTAATAAGTGTAGTTTTACTTTACTTTGCCAATATTAAATTCGTATTTAAAACAGTATTTAAAACAAGAAAAGCAAAAATAAAAAGATTTTACCTATTTCTAGGTACCCGTGTTGCAGGCTTATTTATGGATAGTTTAGTCTTGTATATGCTTATAGAATATGCTGAGTTGGCTAGTTTCCCGTCAAAAATGATATCAGGTATATCCACAACTTTAATAAACTATATAATAGGAAAGTATGTTTTTAAGTAACATACTTTTTTAAAAACTTTTAAACTAAGTGTGTATTTCTTTAAAAAAATGTGCTAGAATAATTATGAGGGAATGAGATGAAAGAAAAAATAACAAAATTACTAAATGTGCATAAGAAATACGGATCTATTGGTTTCTGTAAAAAACTAAAAAGCTACATAATAGCTAATTACTTAGATAAATTTAGTTTTACAACACTTGTGCATTATAATAAATATAAAAAAGAAATAAAAGAAATACTAAAAAGTAATAATTACGACAGAATAATACTATGGAGAAGCAGCTTTGGTTACAAAGTACACTTATTTCAAAGACCACAACACATTGCAAACAACCTAGCAAACCAAAAATGCTTGATGTTCTATGAAGTTACAACAATGACTGACAATATTAAGGTGTATGAAAAACTAAAAGATAACTTCTACTTATTTAACTTTAACAATATATTACTAAACAAAATATTAATGAATGAATTAAAGAAAAATGATAAACCTAAATATATAGAAGTATACTCAACTGATTGGAAACTAAGCATTAAAGATATAAACAAATACATGAATAAGGGTTTCAAATTTATTTACGAATACATTGACCATCTAAGCCCAGAGCTTTCTGGCACTCTTACATTACCAACTAATATTACAGACAAATATAACTATGCAATGTCTAACACTGATGTTTATGTTGTAGTAACTGCAGATATTTTAATGAATGACGTAATTAATAAACGCGGAAATAAAAACCTAGTATATAGTTCTAACGGAGTAGACTATAAATTCTTCCAAGAATTCGGTGAACACAAATTAGATTATAACTTCGCGGAAGTATTTAAAAATGGAAAAAGAAATGTCTGCTACTATGGCGCACTAGCTAAATGGTTTGACTATGACTTAATAAAAGAAATAGCTTGTTATAACAAATATAACGTAATACTTTTTGGAATAAAATATGATGAGTCATACGACCAAAACATAACAGGTAAGGAAGAAAACATTTACTTTTTTGGACCAAAAGACTATAGTGAACTTAAATACTATGCAAGAAACTGTGATATATTAATGGTGCCTTTTCTAATAAATGACATCACAAAAAGCACAAACCCTGTAAAAATATTTGAATACATGGCACTTAAAAAACCAATAGTAACAACTGACCTAAACGAATGCAAAAAATACAAAAGCATATTTATTGGAGAAAACCATAGTGATTTTATAAAGAAACTTGAAGAAAGCTACTTTTTAAGAAATGATAAAGACTATTTAAAACTCTTAGACAAAGAAGCAAGAGAAAATGACTGGAGTAAAAAAGCAGAAGCTATAATAAACTTGGTTAAGAAAGATGAAAAATAACTTTAACTTATTGATTATATTTCTTATTAATAGTATAATTAAAGAGTGATAAAAAGTAAAAAAGTGGTTATACTAGAAGTAAGGATGATGTTATGAAAGAATATTATTTAAATTTATATACTAAAACTAGAGACGAATATTTTGACTATCTAAAGTCCTTGCTTTTGCGCGAAGAAAAAAAGTTTGTAATAACTGCAAACACTGAAACTTTTATGTTGGGTATAGAAGACAAAGAAATAAATGACATGCTAATAAACCCAAATAATAGTATAATTGCTGATGGAATTGGACTTGTTAAAGGTGCTAGAATAAAAGGTTTAGATATTGAAGAAAGAATAACTGGTGTAGATGTAGCAAAATATTTACTTGAAGAATGTAGTAAAAACAATAAAAAAGTCTTTATATTTGGTGCCAAAGAAGAAGTTCTAGGCAAAATGAAAAAAGTAATAACAGAAGAATATAATGGCATAATAATTGCTGGAATGATAAACGGTTACATTGATAACAAAGACGAAGTGTTTGTAAAAATGATAAAAGAAACAAACCCAGATGTAATATTAGTCGCACTTGGTATTCCTTTACAAGAAAAACTTATCAACAGACACATAAACGAATTTAAAAAAGGTATATTTGTAGGCGTAGGTGGGTCAATTGATGTTTTAAGTGGAACAATTAGACGTGCACCAAACATATTTATAAAAACAAACACTGAATGGTTATATAGAATAATGACGAGACCTTCTAGAATTAAAAAGTTCTTTAAATATAATGTTAAATTCGGATTAAAAACAGTATTTTCTAAAAGAGATAGAGAAGTATTATAACTCTTACTAGCACCTAGTGAGGGTTTAATTTGCTGTTATCTCGTCATTTTGTTGAAAAACAGACCCTTTTATGTCGCCAAACCGTTAAATTTAGACCAATTTATCTTGTCAAATCGTTAAAAAACAGCACTTTTATCTTGTCAAACCGTTAATTATTTCTAAAAACAAGATTAATTAAAAGAAAAAATTGTATTTACAAGTGAGTAAAAATAAAGAAATTATTCCAAAATGCAATTTTTGCTTTACATTTGTATCATATTAGTATAAAATAAATAATTGTAAATTTTAGGTGGGTAAAAATTTTACATATACTTGGTTGAGTTACTATATTATTATACTTAACCAACAAGTGGCTTATGCCACAATTTGCTGAATAATACATGTGGGTGATTATTCAGTTTTTTATTTGTAAAAAATACCTATTTTATTTATCAAAACTTTATGTTATACTATAACCAGAGGAGGATGTAGAGTGAAAAAGAAAAACATTATTATCGTTTTATCTGTTATTATAGTTATTGCTGCATTTCTAGGTGTTTACTTTATAACAGCAAACAAAGAAGACAAAAACACTAATAAAGACAATAACAAGACAGAAAACAAAGAAGAAAAGAAAGTTAATATAATTGATGTTAACAGCAAAACTAGACCATATGCAGTAATGATTAACTGCCATAATGGTGCATTACCACAAGCAGGACTTGATAAAGCATATATCGTGTATGAACTTATGGTAGAAGGTGGAATTACTAGAATGATGGCCTTATTTAAAGATGTGGACGTTGAAAAGATAGGTTCAAGTAGAAGTGCAAGAATTCAGTTCTTAGACTATGTTTATGAAAATGATGCAATATATGCACACGCTGGTGGAGCACAAGATGCCATTGAAAGAATTAAAAACGAAAAAATAAATGACGTCGACGTTGATGGAAAATATGGTTTTAGAGATAAAACTCTTGACCGTGCTTGGGAACATAAACTATTTACTTCAACTAAACAATTAAAAAAAGGTGCAGAAGCTAAAGGATATTCTTTAACTACAAATAGTGGTAATCTTTTAAATTATAGTGCTGAAGATATTGATACTTCTAAATTTGAAGGAAGTAGTGTTGCTAAAAATGTAAGCGTTAAATATTCAAGTTATAGAACTTCAAATTATGTTTATGACGAAACTACTAAAACATACTTAAGAAGCATGAACGACACAAAGAACACAGACTTAGTGACTGGAAAACAATATACAGTAAAAAATATAATCGTTTATTCAGTAGAATATTCAAATTATACACATCACGGATATAGTGCATACGTAAAAACTGACAATGTTGGAACAGGTGAAGGATACTATATATCAAATGGTTATAGCGTCCCAATTACTTGGACTAAACCAAGCAAAAATGAAAAAACAGTTTACAAAATAAAATCAACTGGCGAAGAACTAGTAGTTAATGATGGAAATACATATATTCAAATATACCCAACATCAGGTAAACTAACAATGGAGTAGGAAACTACTCTTTTTTTGTGCCAAATTTATATTGTAAGGTTGTTTTTATCTTGTATTTAATGTATAATATACATGAGGTGTTTTTATATGGCAAAAAAGAAAAACAAAAAGGTACTAAATATAGTTTCAATAATAATTGGAATAATATCGTTGATATTAATGTTAGTGTTTAGCTATGCTATATACAAGTTAAATATGATACCTGGAAAATTCCTAATACCAGTATACATTTTAATATTTATTATATACACAGGCTTACTATTAACAGTATTTTTACCAAAGGTTAAATCAAAAATAAAAGTCTTTTCAATGATAATTTTAGTACTATTCGGAGTAATATTTGGTTTTGCAGACAAATACATTTTTACAACACTCAATTTTATGGACATCTTAGATAGAGACGTCCTTCAAAAAGAAAGATATGATGTTTATGTTTTAGAAAATTCTAGTTATAACAAATTAGAAGATTTAAAAGGCAAAAAAGTAGGTCTTTATCAAAGCTCAAATAGTGAAAAAGCTGGTTCTGAATTAAAAAACAAAATTGATTTTGAAATTATAGAATATACAGATGTTGAAAAAATGTTTGAAAGTTTAAATAATGACGAAATCAATGCAATAATAATTAGTTCATCAGTTAAAAATTTACTTGATACTGAACTAAATGATATAAATGTAAAAATAAAAAGTATTTACAATTTTAAAATTTCAATAGAAAAAAATGACATAGTAAAAGTTGTTAATGTAACTAATACTCCATTTAATGTTTATATTGCTGGAGGAGATGGCTATGGTTCAATAGATTACACATTCAATACAGATGTTAATATAGTAGCAACAATAAATCCAACAACTAGAAAAATATTGTTAACATCTATCCCAAGAGATTACTATGTTAACTTAGTCGGACAAGGACCAAACGCATATGACAAACTTACGCATGCAGGTTACTATGGTATAGAAGAAAGTGTAAAAACAGTAGAAAATTTACTTGATACAGATATAAACTATTATGTTAAAATTAATTTTTCAACAATACAAGGAATTGTTGATGCAATAGGTGGAGTAGACGTATATAGTGATTATGATTTCTATGAACAAGCTTACGGTTTATATCATTTTACAATTGGAAATAATCATTTAGATGGTAAACAGGCTTTAGCGTTTGCAAGAGAAAGAAAATCATTTGCAACGGGTGATGTTCAAAGGGTTAAAAACCAACAAAAAGTAGTAGAAGCAATTGTAAATAAAGTAACATCTTCAACAGCATTAATTTCAAGTTACGATAGAATATTAGATAGTGTTAGCGAAAATTTGGATACTAACATGCCAAGTAAAGATATTAGCAGATTAGTTAAAATGCAACTAAATGATATGAGAGGATGGACAATTGAAAGTCAAAATGCTGTTGGAACAGGTCAAATGGGACCAACATATACTTTTCCAACACTAAACTTATATACAATGCTACCAGACAAAGACTCTGTTAATTCATTAAAATTGAAAATAAATGAATATTTAGGTAAATAGAAGGGAATCAATAATGAAGGTTAAAAATCAAGAAAAATTTTCAGTACTAATGTCTGTATATTATAAAGAAGAACCTAAATTTTTGGATTTAGCGCTAAGTAGCATTTTAAAGGAACAGACTTTAATTCCAAATGAAGTTGTTTTAGTGGAGGATGGACCATTAAATAAAGAATTATATGAAGTCGTTGATAAATATAAAAAAGCCTATCCAAATATATTAAAAGTCTATCCGCTAGAAAAAAATGGAGGACTTGGACCAGCTTTAAACTATGGTTTATCAAAATGCTCAAATGAATTAATTGCTAGAATGGATAGTGATGATGTCAGTTGCAAAGACAGATTTGAAAAACAAATAAGTTATTTATCAAATCATCCAGAAATTTCTGTATTAGGTGGAGCAATAAGTGAATTTGAAGAAGATCCTAACGTTCCTGTACGTCTTAAAGCAATGCCAAAAAGTTATGAAGAAGTAAAAAAATATGCGAGATTTAGAAATCCTGTGAACCATGTCACTTCATGTTTTAGAAAAACAGATATTGAATCTGTTGGTAGTTACAAAGACATGTTTTATTTAGAAGATCACTATTTATGGTCTAGATTACTTGTAAATAAAAAGAAAATTGAAAATTTACCTAGTGTACTTGTATGTGTAAGAATAGGTAATGGTTTCTTAGACAGAAGAGGAAATAAAAAATACATTGAAGGATGGAAAAAATTACAGAATTATCTATACGAAAATAAATTTACAAGTTATTTTGAAAAACAAAGAAATATGCTAGGAATGTATGTAATAACTTACTCTCCAAAATGGGTGCGCTCATTATTATATAGCAAAGTATTAAGAAGTAAAAAAACAAATTAGTAAGAAAGGAACAATTAAGAAACGAAAATCTTATTTGAAAGTAGAATATGAATAAACCATTATTATCAATTATAACTCCAGTTTATAACTGTTATCATTTAATGGACAGATTATTGGAAACACTTGAAAAACAAACGTCTGATGATTTTGAAGTGATTTTTATTGATGATTGTTCAAAGGATGATAGTTATAATTTATTATCAAAAGAATTACAAAACTATCACTTTAAATATAAATTACTTCAAAATAAAAAAAACGAAGGACCTGGCAACACAAGAAATCATGGGATAAGTGTATCACAAGGCGACTATTTGACATTCGTGGATTCTGATGATTACATTTCAACGGATTTTGTAAAAAATCTTGAAAAAAAGATAAAAAGAAATAAATACGACGTAGTAATATTTGATTATTTAATAAACAAAGCTGGAAAAATATCAACAAAGAAATCATTACCATTAAATTATGGAACCGTTGATTCAAAATTAGCACTAGCTCTTTCCAATGGTATGTGTTGGGGTAAAGTTTTTAAAAAACAAGTTATAATTGATAATTCAATACAGTTTCCTGAATTGATGAGAAGTGAAGATTTGGCATTTGTTAAATCAGCAATTAGTAAATGTAACAGCATATATTATTTGCCAAACAAGTTGTACACATATATGATAGTATCTACTTCAATAATGCATCGTGCTGATACATTAAATACAAACAACAATATAAAAGCATACAGATATATTGAAAAAAATATTGATAAAGGACCAGAACTTGAAATGATATATATAAGAGAGTATTTATATTTAATAGTACAAATTCTAGTTCTTCAGAAAAAAAATAATAACGAGATAAAAAAATTTATTGAAAAATGTGAAAAGGAATATCCAACATGGTATAAAAATAAATATATTAAGTACCAACCATTTTATTTAAAAACTTTGTTGTTTTTGATAAAAAACAAATGTATAAGTCTATTAAAAATAATTTTTTTAGTTAAGTAAGGAGTATAAAAAATGGAAGTTTTATTTTCGGTGATAGTGTATTTTTTAGCATTTTTTCTATGCTACACAGTTTATGAAAAAGCAAAGCAAAAGTTAAATGGCAAAAAATGTAAAAGAATTAATAAAACAATGTTTTTAATGTTAGCAATGCTACCGTTAATATTGTTGTTTGTCTTAAGAAAAAATGTTGGAACGGACTACCTTTCCTACGTTGAATATTTCAATGTTCTCAAAGAAACCCCTATTAGTTTCAATGTGATTTTTAAATATTTTATTGAACCCGGATGGGTATTATTATCATATTTAATTATTATATTAAAATTACCTTACTGCTTTTTTTTATTAATTGTATCTATAATTTATTTTTTGTTCATAGTTTTAATAATGGAAAAATTTGAAAGTAAAAATGGAAGGTTTGTTTTTTTCTTGCTTTCAAGTATAGTTATTTTTATGCCATTTTTAAATCTAATGCGCCAAGAACTGGCATCAATTATAGTGTTATATGCTTGCTTATGTTTAACAAACAATAATTATAAAAAGACAACATTATTAATTATATTGGCTTCATTATTTCACAAAAGTGCTTTGATAGCTTTTCTTTACGTTATTTTATGGCGAGTTATAGATAAAAAGAAAAATTATAAGGTGTTAATGTGGGGAACATACACTTCAATAATATGGGGTAATATAATAGGTGTAACAATTCTAACTATTCTTCAAAAGTTTGGTTTAACTAGTGGATATTATAGAATTAATACAAATTCTAGCTATGGTTTCATTCTTTATACGGTACCAGTATTACTATTAGTTATATACTTAAATATAATAAAACTTGATCTGTTTGACGATAAAAAAAATAGATTTTTCTTATTAATATATTCACTATCAATTGTATTTCAAGTAATAGGAAATTATATTCTAATGGTTGATAGATTAGCAATATATTTTAATAATTTTCAGGTTTTATTGATACCGATATTGCTAGAAAATGTTAAAGAAGAGTTGAACAAAAAAATAATATTTCTTGTAATTTTTTGGTATTTCTTTTACTTTATAGTAATGTTTGTTTTAATTAACGCGAACCACGTAATACCTTATAACATAATATTTTTCTAAATAAAAAGCATTTATATTATGGTAATTTTTTGGTATAATTATAAATAATGGAGGTAAAAAATGAATTCAAAAATAGATTTTGTTTTGCCGTGGGTTGATGGAAACGATAAAGCATGGCAAGAAGAAAAAAATAAATATTCTGGTAAAAAGACAGACTCTGGTAATTGTCCTGAACGTTACAGAGATTGGGAACAATTAAAATATTGGTTTAGAGGTGTAGAAAAGTATGCCAATTGGGTCAATAAAATATTCTTTGTAACTTGCGGACAAAAACCAGAATGGTTAAATGAAAAAAATGAAAAATTGGTGTTAATAGAACATAGTGACTATATTCCAAAGGAATATTTACCCACATTTTCCTCACATACCATAGAATTAAACATGAATAGAATACCAGGTTTAAGTGAACAATTCGTTTATTTTAATGATGATGTATTTATAATTAATGAAGTTAAGAAAAATGATTTTTTTGAAAATGGTTTGCCAAAGGATGATTATGTAGAAACAGTTCTTTACCCATACGGAAATAATGATTTTTTTCCATATATTATGTTAAATAACTCAGAATTAGTAAATAAAAATTTTGACAAACGTAAGGTAATGAGAAGTTCAATAACAAAATATATAAATCCAATTTACGGATTTAAAAATAATTTAAAAAATATTTTTATGTTGGCAACACCAAAATATTCTAGTTTTTTAGTTTCACATCAATCATCTGCATTTTTAAAATCAACATTAAATAAAGTTTGGGACAAAGAATATGACACTCTTAACGAAACATGTATGCACAAATTTAGAACTAAAAATGACGTAAATCAATACATATTTAAATATTGGCAATATTGTGAACAAAAATTTTTGCCTAGAAACAGTTCTTTTGGAATTAACCTTTCTGTATCAGAACATAATGACAAAATCTGTCAAACTATTATGGGAAATAAATATAAAACAGTTTGTATAAATGATTCAAATAAAATAGAAAATTTTGAACTACAAAAAAGAATTATAAATCAGGCATTTGAAAAAAAATTTCCAAACAAAAGCTCATTTGAAAAATAAGGGAGATAACAATGAAAAAAATAAAAATATGGATAGAAAAAATCAAAAAAAATGATTTTTACAACAAATTATTTAAAAATTTCTCTTTTGCAACAATAGGAGAAGGAGGAGCTTCTTTGATTAATTTAATTGTTATTGTTTTATTAATCAAACTTATTGGAAATAATGGTTATGCAATTTTAACTTTATCACAATCATATATGCTTATAATAGATGGAATTATAAATTTGCAATGTTGGAAAAGCGTAATTAAATATGGTGAAGAGTGTTATTCAAAAAATGATATGAAATCTTTAAAAGAATACATAAAACTTGGAACCATATTAGATGTTAGTACCGCAATTTTAGGATTTATTGTTTGCTTTTTCATGATAAATGTAATTAGTATAATTTTTAAATGGGATGCTACACTTATAAGTTCTGCAAAAATATTTTCCTTTGTCATACTGTTCCATTTTACTGGAACCTCTACCGCAATTTTAAGAATGGAAAATAAATTCAATTTAGTATCTATACAAAAGATTGCCACAGCATTATTAAAGGTAATAGTACTTTTTATATTCATTAAGCTTTACTCAGAAATTTCCATTTTAAATGCGGTTATTATATATGCTTTAGCAGATATTTTAGGAAATCTGACATTAGCCTTCATGGCGATGTATCAAGTACATAAAAAACTTGGAATCAAAAATACGATTAAGTCAAATAAATCTCCAAAATGGAAGGACTTCACAAAGTTTACAATATGGACAACACTTTCAGACATAGTAGATATACCAGTTCAATATTTTGATGTATTTATCATTTCTAAATTAAATTTGGAACTAGTATCAGTTTTTAAATTTTTTAAGCAAATAGTTGCAATTCTTTCAAAGTTAACAACGCCGTTATATCAGGCAATTTTCCCTCAATTTTCAAGCTTAGTTGCTAATAGTAAAGAAAATGAAGGTTATAAATTAGTACTAAAAATTAAAAAAGTAATTTTAAAGTTAATGATTCCAATGTCGCTTTTCATTGGGCTAACATCGCCTGTTTGGCTTAAAATGATCTTTGGTAGTTTATATGCAAATAAATGGTACGTTTTGACACTTTATCTTCTTTTACAAAGTTTAGCACTATCTTATACCACAATACACCCATACTTTGTTGCGTTAGGAGAAGTATATTATTCATTTAAATATGTTTTAATTTCTAATATTGTATATGTTATTATATCATTGATATTAGTAAATATTATTGGAATGACAGGTATTGTTTTAGCATATGGTGTACAATTTATGATAGTAATTTACTTGAAAAAAAGAAGAATAGAAAAGATATTGGAGGTAAATAATGAAAAATGATATTTTAGTCTGTGTTATTGGCGGAAATCATCATAACATGTTGGGAATAATTAGAATGCTAGGAAAGCAAAACATAAGAGTTTGTGCAATAATTGTAAATGGCAATAAGTATTCATTTTGCACAAAGAGTAAATATTTAACTTCATACACATTTGCAAAAACTGAAGAAGAAATATTGAATGAAATAAAAAAATTACCAAAAAAAACTTTTCTAATTCCAACTGGAGATGATACAGCGTACTTAATTGACAAAAATTATAAAAAACTTTCTAAAAACTATATTGTTCCTTCAATTGATAATATAGAAGGTCAAATGGAAAAATATATGAACAAATTTTATCAAAATGAAATGATAAAAAGTTACGGATTAAAGTCAGCAACAAGCTACGAAATAAATCTTGAAGAAATAATTCCAGAGTTTAAAAAATATCCATTAATAATTAAACCATTATATAGTATTGATGGCCAAAAAGATGATATAACTATAATAAATAGTAAAAAAGAACTATATAAAAGTTTAGAAGAGTATAAGAAAAAAAATTACAAAAGAGCAATTATACAAGAGTATATAAACATGGACTATGAGGCGGGATTAAATGGTTGTGCATGTAATGGCAAAGTTGTAACTGCTGCGGTTTTAAAAAAAGAAAGACGATTTCCAGTAAATAGAGGAAATGTATCTTATGGTGAAATTATTCCAATAGTGGAATCTAAACTTAATTTAGAACCAATTAACAATATGTTAAAAGATATAAATTATAATGGTTTATTCGATATTGAAATATTTGTGTGTGGAAACAATTATTATGTAAATGAAATTAACTTTAGAAATAGCGGAAATTCCATTGCATATAGCAAAAATGGCGTCAATATTCCAAATATTTGGTTGGCATTAAATTTAAATCAAGCAGACAATATTAAATTAACAGTAGACGAAAAATATTGGTTTAGAGATGAGATACTGGAATTAAAATTATTAGTGAGTAGAAATATTAGTATTAAGCAATACTTTAAAGCACTTCTAAAAAGCAAAATTAGTTTTGTATTTGACATTCATGATATTAAGCCTTACATCACATTCGTTTTGAATCATATTAGGAGAAAATAAAAATGACTTATGAAGAATTAAAAAACAAAAATATATTAATATTGTGCCCACATCAAGATGATGAAATAAATATGGCAGCTGGGTTAATTCCTGTGCTAATAAAAAACAGGTCAAAAGTAAATGTGGTATATTCAACCAACGGAGACTTTTTTGTAAATATGAAATATAGATATAAAGAAGCAAAAAAATCGCTAAAAGTACTAGGTGTTCCCCAAGAAAATATTTACTTTTTAGGATATCCAGATTGTCTTACATCATGCGAAAATCACCTTTATATGACAAACGATAATTGGATTTCAAAAAATGGGCTAATCGAAACGTCATCATTTATGGGTATGGAATATCACATGAAAAAGCATAATACACATGCAGCGCTAAACAAAATGAATTTAGTTAATGATATTAAAGATATAATATTGGATATTCATCCAGATATTATAATATGCGTTGATTTTGATAGCCATGCTGATCATAGGGCTTTATCATTATCCTTTGAAACTGCAATGGGAATAATTTTAAATGAAAACGATGATTATTCACCCAAAGTCCTAAAAAGTTTTGCTTATCCCACAAGCTACAACGGAGCAATGGATTTTAAAAATGCTGAACTTTTAAGAACTACTTTTTTAACTGAAAAGAATAATAAATTTTCAATGCAAAATCCATACTATGACTGGAATAAAAGAATTATAATTGATATTTTACAATGTTCAAAAAATAGATTTTTATTGTTAAATAAAACTTTCAGGGCTTTAACTAAACATCATAGTCAATTTATAATAACTAAAACGTATTCCATAATAAATTCAGATCAAGTATATTTTGAGAGAAAAACAAATAATTTGCTTAGAAAGGCTAATATTATTACATCAACAGGCGATGCAAAGTATTTAAACGATTTTTTACTTTTTGATTGTTCAGACATAATGCATGGTGACTCTAAAAGTCCAAAATTTGATCTCGGTTGCACTAAATTTGAAGAAACCGATAAATATAAAACTATTTCAATAAATTTTGCCGAAGAAAAGAATGTAGAAACTATAAAAATATATCAAAAAGCTGAAGAAAATGTTTTGATAAATAAAATTTCAATTATAAATAAGAATAAGAAAAACACTTATGAATTAAACAAAAACAATTGTTGCTATGAGTTAAGAAATTTGAAATATAAAAATGTTAAGAATCTAACAATAATATTAGAAGGTTTAGAAAATACAGAAATTAATTTAACAGAAATTGAGATATTTGAAAATGATTCAAAAGATATGCTAAATACAGAGATAATTTTAAATAAAAAAATAAAAAGGGTAAGTTTTCATCAAAAAGTATTATTTATGATGGATGACGTGATTATATTTGCTTTTAGAGTATTAAACAAGTTGATAAGAGTTGCTAGAAAATACATTGACAAGTAACCTAAATACATTATGTTAATAAATTTACTATAATACGAGTAAAACAAAGTTATAAAATCATTGATAATTTGAGTAAAGAAACAAACGAAAATATATTGTTTAATGAAACAATAAGAAAATTACTAAATAAAACAACGTTTTTTATTTTCAAATCTTTATAAAAGACATAATTTTGATTAATTAACAATTTTTACATCAAAATAAATCTTTACTATGAATTGTGTTATAAAATTAAATTTCTAATTAAAAACTTACACCAAACATAGTGTAAGTTTTTATATTTTAACTTTTTCTAAGTCTTTAATAAACGTATCAATTAATTCCTTTGGTATTCTAGTATTAACAGCATTCCTTAATGAAATACAAGCTTTTAAAGCTTTTTTACACGAAATAACATCATTATCTATCATCAACTTAATTAATTTCAAAGTTCTAAAGACTATAACTCCGTTTCTTTCAGCAAATTTTTTAAGAGCATCATCACCAGTTGCAAGAATATAATCATTATTTTTTTTCTATAACAAAATTGATTAAATCATAAGTACTAAGTTTACCCACTGTTTGAGATAGTTTATTCGTTTCTAATATGTCATTAAAAGTTACTGATATTGTTTTAATTTTCTTTATTATTTTTACATCACAAGTTTTAGGATTAATCTCATCATTTTTTACCATATCACTCATGTAAACATTATCTATTTTTACAAATTCATCTAAAATATTAGCGTTGTTTAAATCAGTTATTATATTTGTATCAGTTATTATAATCTTCTTTGAAATATTCACTTTCCAAAACCCCTAATAGCTCACAAGCTTTATTAACAGATATAATCTTATTACTTTCTAACTTATAAACGATTTTTTTAAACTGATAAGACACTTCCAAATCTAATGGACTTAAGTCATTATTAGTTTGATAACTGATAGAAACACTGAGTATTTTATATAAAGAAATAGATATAATTTTCAATTCTTTTAATCTATGTATAATTGCAGAATAACTAACTCTATATTCCTTTCTAAAAGCAACTAATTCAAAAAAACTAATACAATTTCTAGAACTACCAAATTCATTTTTTACAGCTTCCATTGGCATTAATAATGCACTTGCAAATCTATTGCACAATTTCTCTTCATTCAAGGATTTATTAGTAATATTTAATACTAAGTGTCCAAGTTCATGAGCAATAGTAAATCTTTGTCTAGCACCATCTTGAATTCCATTTAATAAGACTATGACAGGAACGTTTTCTACCATCTCACTAAGTCCATCAAAACCATTAAAGAGATTATTAGGGTTGTCTATTTGCACGATTAGAATACCCAAGTTTTCAAGAACACTAGTTAAATCAGTAATAGGTTGCATATTTGATATTTCAATATAATGTCTAAACAGAATTGCACATTTTTCAGCATCTTCTAAACTATTACAATTAAATTTTTTTAACTTAGCATTAGGAGAATTAATACTATTTAATTCCATTACCTCTAAGTATTTTCCTACTTCCTCTTGTATTAAATTTTTTAATAATTGCCATTTTTCTCCTGTTAATCTTTTTTTCTTTCTAAATGTATTAAATTTCATATCAGGACATTTATAAGTTTTAATTAAAGAAATAGCTTTAACTCCATAAGCATTTGCAAAACTAATTAATTTTTGAGAGTCAGGCACTAAAATTCCATTTTCATATTTAGTAACTGCAGTACTAGACATTCCTAATAACTCTCCAGCTTCTTTTAAAGACAAATTTTTTAATAATCTTACTTTTTTAAGATTTTTTCCAATTTCATTCATAACTCTTGCCACCTTGGTTAATATTTTAACATCAAAAATCTAAAATGTAAACCAAATAATTAATAAAGTATAAAAATCACTTGAAAAAAGTAATTAATTCTTGTAAAATATATATGCAAGAGAGGTGATATTTATGAAATATGCATCAAATATATATGATGTGGCAAAATGGTTTCTTAGTACTAAACCTATGACACACAAAAAATTACAAAAACTATTATATTTTTCTTACGGTATATACCTTGCTCAGAATAATACTGATGAAAACAGCCTTGATGATCAATTATTTGAAAATAATTTTGAAGCATGGGTACATGGTCCTGTTGATCAAATGATTTATTCATTATTCAAATATAATGGAATAAATGAAATATATATTGAAGAACCAATAGTAATTAGTTTGAATGGAAAAATATTAAATGCACTTAACAAAACGATGGAATTATATGGAGATAAAGAAGCTGATATTTTAGAAGAAATATCTCATATTCAAACTCCATGGATAAACGCAAGAGATGGTATTGGAATAACTGAAGTATCAAATGCTAAATTATCTGAAAAAGATATTTTTAATACTTTTAAGGAAATATTAAATGAAAGATAACGTAATAATTAACTTTTCAAGATTTCCTTTTTGTTTTAGGTGCATACAAGTCAAAAAATATGAGTTTACTAATTACTTAAAAGATAATATCGATTTTTTTGATAAATTCAAAGAGTTGAATGAACACATTATACCATCATTTGTTAATCAAAATTTTGAAGTTTTATCACAGGGCAGACACGCTCATCCCATTAGAAATAGTGACAAAGAATATTTAGTTATTAAAGAAATATTAAAAAAGTTGTGTATGGATTATAATAATTATACAAAAGATGAAGAATTCGAATTATGGTTTGAGCAGAATATAAATGACTATCAAATATGGCAACTAGGTAGCATAGGAGGTGTAAGATTATTTGGTATAAGAAATATGAATGTATTTAATGTTTTGTTTATTGACTATCATCACTTATTATATGCAAGTCAAAAATATAATCAGATTAATTATGCAAATTACAATTTTTGTCCAATAACAAATTACGAAAAGGAGAGAGTAAGATGAATGAGAAAACATTGTATCCTAAAACCATAAAAGACTTGTATTCAAAAATAGATTATATAATGAAAAATGATGAAGACACAAATAAAATAAAAGAATTAGAAGAATGGTTAAATTGGAGTAAAAAAATAGATAATAATCATGATATCAAACTTAGAGAAAATGAATATTTAAAAGCCTTTCATGAAAATAAAAAATATGCATTACAAGTATGGCGACACACTAATATTGTTGATTCCGTTGTTACCAATTTAGTTTCCAATCACTATAGTGTATACAATTCTGAATATACAATTATATTAAAATGACGTTTTAAATAATACATATAACCATATTGTAAAACTAATATATTCTAAAAATTATCAAGAATCACTTACTTTTAAACACAACTTATCCATGCGAGGAAATATCAGATCCTACTTATAGTGACTATGAAGATATAATTGATGTATATGACACAGAAATATATAATGCTAAAAATTCTTTTGATTTTGATTCAGATAAAATTATTTGCTTTTCTGTATACGCAGTTTTAATGGCTAATTTTGATAATAAATTTGAACAGATCAAAAAAATAGTTAAATCCAAATTTTTTGATATAACAAAATGTGAAAACATTGGTCTTGAATCAGTACCGAATATGGAAAAAGTATATAATGAATGGTTGAAATATAATGAATAATAAATTAGCATTAACAAATAATGACTTTATCAAATTTTTATAGTATAATTAAATTACAAAGGAGATGTTTTAAATGAAAAAAATATTTATAACAGGATGCACAGGCTATATTGGAAGCCATACATGTGTTGAGTTATTAAACGCAGGTTATGAAATAGTCGGTTTAGATAATTTTAGTAACAGCAAAAAAGAAGTTTTAGATAAAATAAAAGAAATAACAGGCAAAGAAATAAAGTTTTATGAAGGCAATATGTTAGATAAAACTATTCTTTCAAAAATATTTGAAGAAAACGAAATAGGTTCAGTAATAGATTTTGCTGCATATAAGTCAGTTGGTGACAGTGTTAATATGCCAGTAGAGTATTACATCAATAATGTTTCAAGTGTATTAACTTTACTAAGCGTGATGAAAAGCCATAATGTAAAATCTATCATATTTAGTAGTACAGCCGCAGTTTATGGTGACTCTGAAATAATCCCTGTAACTGAAGAATGTGAAACAGGCAAAACTATAAATCCTTATGGAACAAGCAAACTATACTGTGAAGGTATATTAAAAGATTTGTATAAAAGTGATAACAGTTGGAATATTTGTATATTCAGATACTTTAACCTAGTAGGTGCCCATAAAAGCTATTTAATAGGAGAAGAACCAAATGGTACACCAGCTAATTTAATGCCTTATATTGCTAAAGTAGCTTTAGGTGAACTTCCTTGTCTAAATATTTTTGGAGACGATTATAACACACCAGATGGTACAGGAATAAGAGACTACATACACGTAGTGGACCTTGCAAAAGCGCATGTATCTGCTATCAAAAAGTTAGAACTTGATAAAAAGGGAATGCACATATATAACCTAGGGACAGGAAAAGGCTATAGTGTTCTAGAAATGGTAAAAACATTTGAAAAAGTAAACAATGTTAAAGTAAACTACAAAATAGTAAAACGACGTCCAGGGGACATTGCAGTGTCATACGCTGACGCAACAAAAGCCCAAAATGAACTAGGATGGAAAGCAGAACTAACTTTAGAAGATATGTGTAGAGACTCATACATGTTTACTAAAAGTTTGAAAAATAAGGGTGTTAAATAAAACACCTTTTTAAATAAGAAAGAAGTGATAATTTATGATTAAAGTAATGAGTATATTTGGAACAAGACCAGAAGCAATAAAAATGGCTCCACTTGTTAAAGAATTAGAAAGAAGAAAAGAAATAGAAAGCATAGTCTGTGTAACAGCTCAGCACAGACAAATGCTAGACCAAGTTTTAGAAACATTTAATATTAAGCCTGACTATGACTTAAACATAATGAAACAAGGTCAATCCCTTAGTGAAATAACTTCACGTGCATTAACTGGCTTAGAAAGCGTTATAAAGGATGTAAAACCTGACATAGTTTTAGTCCATGGAGACACCACTACAACATTTGCTGGTGCTTTAGCCTCTTTCTATAATCAAGTAGCTATTGGACACGTTGAAGCAGGCCTAAGAACATATGATAAATATAGCCCATTTCCTGAAGAAATGAATAGACAGATGGTAGATTGTATGACAGATCTTTATTTTGCCCCAACTACCATCAGTAAAGAAAATTTACTTAAAGAAGATATACAAGAAGAAAAAATATTTGTAACAGGCAACACTGTAATTGACGCGATGAAAACCACTGTCAAAAATGATTATACACACCCTGAGTTAGAATGGATTAAACCAAATGAAAAAATGATACTTTTAACAGCCCACAGAAGAGAAAATTTAGGCGAGCCAATGAGACACATTTTTAAGGCTATAAGAAGAATTGTAGACGAGTTTGATGATGTTAAGGTAATTTATCCCATCCACTTAAATCCACTTGTTAGAAACGTTGCAAATGAAGTATTTGCTGGGTGTGACAAAGTTAAACTAATTGAACCACTAGAAGTATTTGATTTTCATAATTTTCAAAACAAGTCTTACATAATTTTAACAGACTCAGGCGGTATTCAAGAAGAAGCACCAAGTTTAGGTAAACCAGTACTAGTTTTAAGAGACACTACAGAAAGACCAGAAGGCATTTCTGCGGGCACTTTAAAACTTGTAGGCACTGATGAAGAAACAATATACGCCGAGACAAAGAAATTACTAACAGACAATAAAGAATACGAAAAAATGAGTCGTGCTTCAAACCCATACGGAGACGGACATGCTAGTGAAAGAATAGTTGACGCTATTATAAAATGGAAACAAAATAATTAACAAACATATTCATTACTATTTATGATAAATGTGTTATACTAGTAACGTAAGATGATTTATATGTATAACGACTTAGGAGGATAAGTAAGAAACCTAAGAGTTAAAAGAAAACTAAATTAAGATGTATAAGCTGAAGCTTTAAATTTAAGTAGAAGTCATATCTCAAACTTAGAAAGTGAAAAAAAAGAAACATAAAGATAAAACAACTAGAAAAAAAGTGAACTATTTAATCTTTATATGTTATATTTCTTTATAGATATATCAGAAAATACTTGTATTGATTTAATAAAAAAAGCTAAACTAATATTTGAAAGTAAAAAATAATTTATTCTGTTCAATAACAAGCTCATACTTAGACTCAGTTGACAATAATAAAAGCATAAAGATATTTAGGAAGATAAAAATTCTTCCTTTTTAAATACAAGAAAATGTAGTATAATTATAATTGTTAAAATAGTTAAGTGACATATTTAAAGGAGGAACATATGGAAAATTTAAAAATAGTAGATGGAAATGAGGCTTGTGCATTAGCTAGCTATAACTTCACAGAAGTAGCAGGAATTTATCCGATAACACCATCAAGTAGAATGGCAACTCTTATAGATAAATGGAGTAGTGAGAACAAGAAAAACTTGTTTGGAGATAAAGTAAGTGTTATAGAAATGCAAAGTGAAGCAGGCGCAAGTGCTGTAATCCATGGTGCTCTTCAAGCTGGCTCTTTAAGTACAACCTATACAGCAAGCCAAGGCCTTTTATTAATGATACCAAGTATGTACAAAATGGCAGGAGAAATGCTTCCATCAGTTATACACGTGGCCGCAAGAAGCTTGTCAACACACGCACTATCTATTTTTGGAGACCATCAAGACATCTATGCATGCCGAGCTACTGGATACGCAATTTTATCAAGCAGTAATGTACAAGACGCCTACACTCTAGGCTTAATCGCCCACTTATCAAGTATAAAATCAAGTATTCCATTCATGCACTTCTTTGATGGTTTTAGAACAAGCCACGAAATAAACGAGATTAAAATGGTAACTGACGAAGACTTAAAAAGCATCACTCCATATAAAGAAATAGAAGAATTTAAAAATAGAAGCTTTAACTTAGGAAAAGTAATAACAAGAGGAACATCAGAAACTGAAGACGTATACTTTGAAAACACAGAAGCTAGGAATTCATTTTATAACAATGTTCCAAATGTAGTAGAAGACTATATGAATAAGTTAAACACTCTAATGGGTACTGACTATAAGCCATTTAACTACTACGGCTCTAAAACAGCAAAAAACATCATTATTGCAATGGGAAGTGTAACAGATACAATTAAACTTGTAATAGACGAATTACTAAAAGAAAACATAGAAGTTGGATTAATTAATGTTCACTTATATAGACCATTTAGTTTAACTCATTTTTTAAGAGTCTTACCAAAGACTACTGAAAAAATAACTGTCCTAGATAGAACAAAAGAAGCAGGTAGTTTATGTGAACCACTTTACCTAGACGTGTGTGCTGCTTTAAAAAACGAAAACATCGAAGTAATAGGCGGAAGATATGGCCTTTCAAGCAAGGACACTACTCCAAGTATGATTAAATCTGTCTTTGATAACATGGACAAACACGCTATGAAAGACCACTTCACACTAGGAATAATTGATGACGTTACAAACACAAACTTAGAAGTAAAAAACTTCCACTTATCAAAAAAATACAAAGAAATAAAAGTATTCGGTTTCGGTTCTGACGGCATGGTAAGTGCTTCAAAAAACATACTAAAAGTAATGGGACAAACTAACTATGTACAAGGCTACTTTGAATACGACTCTAAAAAAAGTGGAGGCATCACTATAAGTCACTTAAGACTATCAAACGAATTAATAAATGCCCCATTCTATCTAACTGACCCTAATTTAGTAGTAGTTTCAAAAGATTCATACCTAGGAAAATATGAAGTATTAGATAACATTAAACAAAATGGAATACTACTTATTAACACAGACAAAACAGATGAAGAATTAAATTCATTAATAAAAAACTCAACAAAAAAAATAATCTTAGACAAAAACATTAAAGTCTTTATTGCGAAGGCAGACACTCTTGCTAGTAAATTTAATTTAAAAGGAAAAATAAACAACATAATGTCATACTACATCTTAAAAATGCTAGGTGCAACAGGCGAAGATATTCTAAGATTTAAAGAAAATATAAAAGAACTATATATAGATAAAGGTATGAATGTAGTGAGTGATAATATAAAAGTACTAGATTTATGTATAGATAACCTAAGAGAACTAGATAATCACGTGCTAACAGTAGAAGAACAAAATGAAGAGAAAATGAATAGCATTTATGATAAAATGATGGCTAGACGTGCAAACATGGTAAAAGTAAGCGACTTTTTAAACCACAAAGATGGTACATTTGAAGGAAACATGAGTAAAAGTGACAAAAGAAAAATAAGTAGTTTAGTCCCTTCATGGTGCAAAGAAAATTGTATAGAATGTAATTTATGTTCATTCATTTGCCCACATGGTGTAATAAAACCATTTAGTATGACAAAAGAAGAATTTGATAACTCTCCACTAAAAGAAGAAGACGTAATCATTGAAGGCGGAAGATATTTCTATCTAGGAATAAACACAGATAACTGTACAGGTTGCACACTATGTTCAAAAATATGTCCAGGTAAAAACAAACAAAAAGCCCTTACTATGGATAAACCTAAAGAAAACACTGACCTTTTATGTGACTACTTAAGAGAGAATGTTAAAAATGATGTAAACTTGCCTAAAACAACTGTTAAAGCTTTGGGTTTCTCTGATAATAAAATTTTATTTCCAGGAGCATGTGCAGGATGTGGAGAAACTGTTTATTTAAGAACGCTAACAAGCATGTATGGAGACGAAATAGTAATCTCTAATGCAACAGGTTGCTCTTCGATTTATTCATCAAGCTTGCCTTGCACCCCATACAAAATGCCATGGATAAGTAGCCTATTTGAAGACAATGCAGAGTTTGGCTTAGGACTTCACTTATCATATAAAAATCAAAGAAATAAAATTAAAAGAATTATGACTGATTCAATTAATGATGTAAGTGCAAAAACAAAAGCTTTATATGAAAAATGGCTAGAAAACATAAATGACTTTACTATAACAAATGAAGTTAAGAGTGAACTAAAAAACGTAGAACTACCTAAAGAACTATCTGAACTTTTAGACTATATACCTTCAAGAAAAGTCTGGATTGTCGGTGGAGACGGATGGGCTTACGACATCGGTTTTGGTGGCTTAGACCACGCTCTTAGAATGAACGAAAACATAAAAGTACTAGTCTTAGACACAGAAGTATACTCAAATACTGGTGGACAAACTTCAAAATCAACTCGTATTGGTGCAGTTGCAGAGTTTTCTAATAGTGGAAAACTAAAACCTAAAAAAGATTTATTTCAAATTGCAATGAACATACCAAACTGCTATGTAGCATCTATATCAGCTGGAGCAAGCCCTGTTCAAACAATAAAAGCATTCATGGAAGCAGAAAACCATAATGGCCCAAGTGTAATAATAGCCTACAGTCCTTGCATTGCACATGGTATAATAGGTGGCCTTTCTAATAGCATAGAAGAACAAAAACTACTTGTAGAAAGCGGTTACAACATCTTAATGCGTTATAATCCAGTCACTGACAAACTTACAGTTGACTCAAAAGAACCAAACTACAACTTATATGAAACAATATTTGCAAAAGAAATGCGTTACAAAAACTTAGAAAGAATAAACCCAAATGAATACGAAAGACTATACAAAATAAACATGAATTCTGCTAAAAAAAGATATGACTATTATATTAATATATCTAAAAAAGAGGTTAGTGAAAACTAATCTCTTTGTATTTAAAAGCTTTGGCTGACTACATTTGTAGTCAATTAAAAATGAATCTATTTAATTGATTTTAACTAATTTAAATCAATAATATTCAATTTTAAAGTATATTTTTTTAATAAGAATCATAAAATAACATTGACAAAATAGTACTTTATATGGTATTATTTAGTCAGTGAGTGAGTAGTTCGCCGAGTTACTGGAGGGGATTGTGATTACTTTCCCAGCAAGCGTTGACTTGTGGGTTCCTCTAGTCGGGGGAAAACTCACATTTTTTATTTTATATTTAAATAGGCTAGTAAATCTTTAAATTCGTTAGCTGGATTTATAATACCAGGTACATATTTTAAACCATATCCAATACAATTATTTTTGTATTTATAGAATTTCTCTTTAATATAATTTATATATTTGTAATGCGTTTTATCTTTATATTTTAATGCTTGTCCTAATGAACTACAACAGCAATCAGCAAGTTGTAATAATTTTTTTTGTGAATTAGGATAAATCTTTAATTGTTTTATTTTCGAGTAATCAATATTAAATTTACTATTATGACTTTTTAAAAAATTAATCAGATTATCTTTTGAAAGGCTCTCTCCACGACTACTAACATTGATATTTGCAACGGCATGCTTATCCCTTACAAACCAACATATTCTTTCATATAAATATCCAGAAAAATGATTATATATATCATTTGAGTTTATGAATTGAATTTTTGATGTATCTATAACTATATTTATTATTGTTATATCCATATCTTTTATGCTAGACATTATCATGATTTTATTAGGATAACCTTTAACTGAATTCCAATGTAATTGACTTTTAATATTTAACTCTAAATTTTCTTTTATAAAATCGACGCACTTTGATATACTATAATCTTTTTCTTTTTTAACCAACACTGCAGTTAATATAAAGAATTTAGAACCTCTTCGTATCCCTTCGTCACCTGATTCATCTATATAAACATTGTATTCTTTTTCTTTGACTTGCGTATTCATACTTAACTCCCTTCATGTAAATTATACAATATAAAAAAACAAATTGTCAAAGACATTAGAGCAATTTTACATAATATTAAATATTATAAGGTATAAACAAGATATTCACACAAAAAATAAGGACTGCCATAATAAGCAGTCCGGAAAAAAGAATAAAAAGGGGTTGGCTAGTGTGATACTAGCACCAATTCGCCTTAAGTGAATTGGTAAGTCTATATTCTAAACTAATTTGATAAAATAGTCAAGCGTTTTTTAAAAAAATATACTCAAAATTTAAGCAAACAAATGGTTGACTTACAATTGGTGTTGTAGTATACTAAATATATAAGGAGGAGAAGCTATGGAATTAAGTAAAGTTACTGGAATTGGTACAAAAAACATTTCTTTATTAAATAGTGTAGGGATATATGACGTGACTGACTTACTTTCATACTATCCTTATAGATATCAAATATACAAAATAAACAACATAAATGACGTTAAATCTAATGAAAACGTAATAATTGAGGGCATAGTAGATAGTGTGCCTATAGTAAGATTTTTCACTGCAAAAAAGAATATCCTATCATTTAGACTATACACAAGTAACAAATTAATTAATGTTAGCATATACAATCGTGCTTTTATGAAAAGAAACATTACCCCAGGAAAAACTATAACTATTCTAGGTAAATATGACGAAAAAAAGAATACTCTTATAGCGAACAACATTATATTATCAAAAATAGAAGACAACAAAATAGAAAGCGTATACCATCTTACAAATGGACTAAACAATAAAACTCTTTCAAAACTAATCAAAAATGCACTAGACATGAATATAGAAACTGTAGACTACATACCAGACTATCTAAACGAAAGATATGGCTTTATTAATAAAATGGATGCGATAAGAAAAATACATTTCCCAATAGACTTGCAAGAAATAAAAGAAGCTAAATTAAAACTTATATATGAAGAATTATTTCTGTTCATGTTAAAAATAAACTACTTAAAATACTTAAAGACAACAGATACAAAAAAAGAACCTAAACAATGCAATAAATTAGATGTACAAAACTATATAAACACACTTCCATTTGAATTAACAAAAGACCAAATCACTGCTGTAAAAGAGATATATAACGACTTAACAAGTAATAAAAGAATGAATAGACTTATATGTGGAGACGTAGGAAGTGGAAAAACAATAGTCGGAATAATAAGTGCATACATAACTTATCTAAGTGGATATCAAACTGCTTTGATGGCACCAACTGAAATATTAGCAACTCAGCACTATGAAAATGTAAAAAAACTACTATCAAATACAAACATTAATATAGCACTTCTCTTAGGCACAACAAAAAAGAAAGAAAAAGAAATAATTTACAAAGACCTAAAAAATGGCAAAATAGACTTGCTAATCGGTACACACGCATTACTAAGTGACAAAGTATCATTTAAAAACTTAGGACTTGTAATTACAGACGAGCAACACCGTTTTGGAGTAACTCAAAGAGAGTCGTTAAGAAACAAAGGCTCACTACCTGATATATTATACATGTCAGCAACTCCAATTCCTAGAACTTATGCTCTAACTATATATGGAGACATGGACATATCACTAATAAAAACAAAACCAAGTGGTAGAAAAGAAATAAAAACAATAATAAAAGACGAAAAAGAAATTAAAAATGTCTTATACTTAATGCTAGAAGAACTAAAGAAAAACCATCAAATATATGTAGTAAGTCCATTAATTGAAGAAAACGAAACACTAGACTTAACTCCTGTAACAGAACTTAAAACAAAAATGGAGTTAGCATTCAATAACAAGGTGAAGATAGGCTTGTTACATGGAAAACTAACTAAAGAAGAAAAAGAAACAGTTATGAATGATTTTATAAGTGGAAAAACTAAAGTATTAGTTTCTACTACAGTAATAGAAGTGGGGGTCGATAACCCTGATGCGACAATGATGGTTATATTTAACGCTGAGAGGTTTGGTCTAGCAACACTCCACCAATTAAGAGGAAGAATCGGAAGAAACAGTCTAGAGTCCACATGCATTTTAATAGGAAGCGAAAAAAACGAAAGACTTAGTGTCTTAGCAAGTTCTAGTGATGGATTTTACATTACTGAAAAAGATTATGAAATGAGAAAAGAAGGAGACATATTTGGTGTAAGACAAAGTGGAGATATGTCATTTAAAATAGCTGATATTAAAAGAGATTTTAAGGTTTTACTAAAAGTAAAAGAAGATTCTTTAGAATTTTTAGAAAAAAATGATAAAAATATCTTTAAAAATGATGAAAAATATATTAAAATAGTAAAAGAAACCGAAAGTTTAGATTAAAGGAAGGTGATTTGTGTGGGAAGAGCACATGAAGTAAGAGCTGCATCAATGGCTAAAACAGCAGCAATGAAATCAAAATTATATTCAATATATGCAAAGGAGATATATCAAGTAGCAAAAACTGGTGGAACAGACCCTAATGGGAACCTTGCACTTAGAAGTTTAATAGAAAAGGCTAAAAAAGAACAAGTGCCAGCCGATGTAATACAAAGAAGTATAGACAAAGTTAACAAAGGTGTCGGTGAAGACTACACTGTATGTGAGTATGAAGCATTTGGTCCAGCCGGAAGTAACTTAATTATTAAATGCTTAAGTGACAACGTTAATAGAACAGTTGCAAGTATAAAAACAGTTGCAAACAAAACTGCAATGAAAGTAGCTGGTCAAGGAGCAATTTCATATATGTATGAAAATTTATGTGCACTTGGTTTTAAAGGACACACTGAAGACGAAGTAATGGAAGCATTAATAAATGCTGATGTTGACATGAATGATATGGAAACTGATGACGACTTAATTATAGTTTACTCTGAACCTAGTAACTATAGTGCTATGAAAAAAGCTTTAGAAGATGCATTCCCAGGAATATCTTTTGAAGTAGACGAAATTGGAAAATATGCAAAAGACATGGTTACACTAGAAGGAGAAGACTTAGCTGCATTTAATAAAATATTAACAATGCTTGAAGAAGTAGATGATGTTAGTAACATTTATCACAATGTAAATTTATAAAAAAGACCTAGCTAAATGCTAGGTTTAAATAGTTAGGAGATAATAATGAGAATAAGTAATAATTGGAAAGACTATGAATTACTTGCAAGTGGAAACGGAGAAAAATTAGAAAGATGGGGTAGTGTAATCCTTAACAGACCTGACCCACAAATAATTTGGGACAAGACTAATAATAACATTTGGAATAAATCTGACGCAGTATATCATAGAAGTAACAAAGGTGGGGGTTACTGGGAATACAAGAAAAAACTTGCTAGTAGTTGGCAGATAAACTATAAAAATTTAACATTCAAAGTAAGTCCAACAAACTTTAAACACACAGGAGTTTTCCCTGAACAAGCTACAAACTGGGATTACATAATGGAAAAAGTAAGTGCCTTTGGTCCAAATATGCGAGTACTAAACTTATTTGCTTATACTGGATGTGCTACAATGGCCTCTAGTATTGCTGGTGCAGAAGAAGTAGTACACGTAGACGCTTCAAAAGGAATGACTGAGTGGGCAAAAGAAAACATGAAACTTTGCAAATTAGAAAACAACAAAATCAGATTTATCGTAGATGATGTAATAAAATTTTTAGAAAGAGAAAAAAGAAGAGGAAGAACATACCACGGAGTAATAATGGACCCACCAAGTTATGGAAGAGGCCCAAATGGTGAGGTGTGGAGACTAGAAGATAATCTAAAAGAATTACTTCAAAAAGTAAAAGACATACTAGATGAAAACTATTCATTCGTTTTAATTAATTCATACACAACAGGAGTAAGTCCAACATCATTAAATAACATTCTAAGCATGACTTTTAAAGGAAAAAATATAGAAACAGGAGAAATAGGATTACCAATAACGGAAAACAACTTAGTACTTCCTTGTGGAATATATGGAAGAATTGACTGAGTTAAATATCTTATACGAAGATAATCACATAATAGTAGTAGAAAAGAAACCTAATATTCCAGTATGCGAGGACTCTTCAAAAGACAAAGATTTACTAACTATTATAAAAGAATATATAAAAATAAAATATAACAAGCCAGGTAACGTTTACTTAGGACTTGTCCACAGACTTGATAGACCAGTCGGAGGAGTAATGGTATTTGCAAAAACTTCAAAAGCTGCTTCTAGACTTAGTAAACAAATAAATGAAAATAAATTTGCTAAAACATACATCGCAGTTGTTGAAGGAAAAATGAACAAAAGTGACACATTCACTGACTATTTAACAAAAGACGAAAAAACAAACACTAGCTATGTAACAACAAAAGAAAAAGGCAAACTTTCTATTTTAGACTACACTTTAATTTCTTATAAAGATAACATGAGTCTTGTAAAAATAAACTTACATACTGGCCGTTCACATCAAATAAGAGTACAGTTTTCAAGTAGAAATCATCCCTTAATTGCAGATGCAAGATATAATAAAAATGCAGACTTAAAAACAAGTATAGCCTTATTTGCAATATCTCTAAGTTTCTACCATCCAGTTACAAAAGAAAAAATGACATTTAATTTAGACATACCAAAAAGATACCCATTTAATATATTCTAGGGTATCTTTTTTTATTTAGTTGGTATCAGAATCTCTTGTCCAATACTCAAACTAGTACCACTTAAATTATTAGTTTTAACTAAGTCATTTACAGTAACTCCATAAGTATTTGCAATCTTCCACAAAGAGTCTCCTTTTTTAACAGTATAATTTGTATAAGATTCAGTTCCAGGAATTTTAAGTACTTGTCCAATTTGAAGAGTATTACTTTTTAAATTATTTAAAGACTTAATATCATTAACACTAACTCCATACTTATTAGCAATTGTATACAAGTTATCTCCCTTAACTACAACATAGTTTATACCAGCACTTGATGGTTTATCGTTTTCAGTTACATCTGTAGTCACTGTCGGAATAAGAAGTTTTTGCCCGATACTTAATGTATTACTTGTAAGCTTATTTGCACTTTTTATCTTATCAACACTAACATTATACGAGTTAGCTATCTTGTAAAGCGTGTCTCCACTTTTAACTGTATAGTATATTCCCTTATCATTTTTACTAATATCTATATCAATGTCTTTCTTCTTAGGTACAAGTAGTTGCTGATTAATAGTTAAAGAATTTCCTTTTAAATTATTGATCTTCATCAAAGTATCAACAGTTGTATCATACATACTCGCAATTTTCCACAAAGAGTCTCCACTTTTAACAGTATAAAGTAAGTAATCCTCTAAAGGTTTCTCTTCGTTCATTTTAACCTTCAAATTCTGTCCCACACTAATTGTATTAGATTTCAAATTATTTAACGCTTTTAACTCATCTACAGTAAGACCAAACTTATTAGCAATTATCCATAAAGAATCTCCTTTTTGAACAGTATAGAAGTCACTTGCTGAAGGTGCAGTATAAGCTAAGCCTTTATATTCAGTAATAGCTCTTACTACTGCTTCTGCATAATCTTTATAATTATTTTTAAGTTGTATAGCGTCATCTCCTTTAGAGTCTAAAAAACCATATTCAACAATAACCGCTTCCGTGTCAGGGGTATTTCTATGTATAAAATAATAATCTTTTATAGGATTAGAAGGAAGTCTTTGCTGATAATTCTTTCTAATATTTTGTCCAGATTTTTGAAGCTCTTCTAATATTTTATTAGAAAATGTAGAATTATTTCTAAGAGCATAGATTACTTCAGCACCGTCTCCACCCCCGAAGTCGTAGAATGTAGGCAGGTATTAACTAATCTTTTATTTATTAAA
>ERZ779877.534-NODE-534-length-40712-cov-4.080921_pt1 | contig 40712 bp, 30 predicted proteins | sample MGYA00511556_ERZ779877 | MGnify/ENA primary metagenome ERZ779877 (study PRJEB29588, sample SAMEA2159338) | human gut metagenome | biome: human gut; feature: human-associated habitat; material: faeces | place: Denmark | collected 2008/2010 ...
GGGCCCTGACCGCTGCGTTGGCGGCGGCCTGCTCGGCAGAGACCCTCATGGGGTGCATCTCGTCGGTGAAGGGGGATGCGGGGTTGAACTCGATGGAGGACTCCTCGGCCCTGGTGACCAGGTATCCGGGGACGGTCACCCTGTGGCCGTTCATGAAGATGTGGCCGTGGGTGATCATCTGCCTGGCCTGCTTGATGGTGCTGGCCAGTCCCTTCTCGTAGACGATGGTCTGAAGGCGCCTGGACAGGACGTCCTCGTCCTTCAGAGCGAGGATGTCGTTCAGGTTGGATCCGACGGGGAGGTATCCGAGGCGGCCGCACTTGGCGAGCAGGGCGTCTGCCTCGATCTTGGCCTGGGCGTCTCCGGTCCTCAGGCGGGCCTGGAGGTCCCTGGACTGCTTCCTCAGGTTCCTGAGGATGGTCTCGGCCTTCCAGACCTCGGTCTTGTTCTTCAGGCCGAAGGCGCGAACGACCTCGACCTCTGCTTTGATCCTCTCGCCCTGCCAAGGGTGGGAGGGTGTGTCGTATGTCTTGCGTGAAAACTTAGGGTCTCCCATTCAAACCACCTCAGGATTTCCTCTGGACACCCATGGTGAGTCCGTGCCTTCCGTTGGACCTGGTCCTCTGTCCGCGGACCTTGTGACGTCCCTCGTGCCTGATTCCGCGGTAGCAACGGATCATCTTCATCCTGTTGATGTCATCCTTCTGGATGATGTCGAGGTCGTTTCCGAAGAGGTGCATGTCGGCGCCGCTCTCGTAGTCCATCTGCCTGTTGATGGCCCAGCTGGGGGCGTACTCGACGTAGGACTTGACGAGGGCCTCGATCTCCTTGACCTTCTCGTCGGACAGGGATCCCATCTTCATGGCGGGATCGACGTTCGCTTTCTTGGCGACGATCTGAGCGACCCTCTTACCGACGCCTTTGATGCTCTGGAGTCCGACGACGGTCTTCTTCTGACCGTCGATGTCGGTGTTGACGATACGGACGATGAAGTTGAAGTTCTCGTCCTCCGTCTGCTGCTGCTCTTTCTTCTTAGCCATTGCGCTAAACCTCCGTAAATGCCTCCCCGCGTGGGGGTACGCACAAGCTCCGGTCCCCATGGGGAGGAGCTCTCAGTGTTCATCCCCCGGAACGTATGCCGAGAGCGGGTCCTGAGTTTACGTAACGCGAGCGATGGCCTTCTTATTTATAAAGGATTGGATGGGCCCGAATCCTGTACGGAGCGGTCGTCACCGAGCTCGCGCCTCAGCCTCCTCAGTACCATGAACCCTGCCACGGTGACGATGGATGACGCTATGACCTCCCCCATGGTGATGCCGCACCAGACCATTGTCAGGGACATTGTGAAGGAGAGTGCGAAGCACAGGGGGATCCTCATGAAGTTGCGCAGGGTGGCCACGCACAGGGACCACAGGCCGTGGCCTATGGACTGGAACATGCTGGATGTCACCACGCCGATGAGATAGAATGGCAGGAACAGGGCGCATATCCTGAGGAAGTGCGTCATCTCATCCGCCAATGCCGCGGACGATTCCGAGTGGGTGAAGAGTGTCACCAGGAGCGGCGCCGCCACCTCCGTCAGGACGGCGACGGCGATCATGACGGCCACACCGCGCTTCAGCGCGAACAGGTACACCTCGCGTATGCGCCTGTAGCTTCCCTGGCCGTAGGCGGCGGCGCTGATCGGGACCAGTGCGGAACCGAACGAGACGGCAATCATTGTCAGGATGTTCAGTATCCTCCATCCGGATGAGTATATCGCGATCCCGCTAACAGGGTCGACGGACTCGAGGATGAGGTTCATGAGCATGCTGGAGAGGGACAGCAGAACCATCTCCAGAGATGCCGGGATGCCAACCCTCAGGATGTCGCGGTCCAGCCCCCTGTCGAACCTGAACCCGCAGAAGCTGAGCCTCACGTACATATCCCCAGACACGTAGTAGCGCACCGCCATGATGGAGGCGATGACCATCGCCATGGCGCTGGCGACCGCGGCTCCGGTGATCCCCATGCCGAGACCGAAGATCAGGATGGGATCCAGGACCATGTGGGCGGCCACGCCCGCCACCTGGATGTACATGGACTTCTTCGCGGCCCCCTCCGACCTAAGCAGGGCGCTGAAGATGAAGCTGACCATGTAGATGGGCGAGCATACCATGATGGGAATCCCGTAGGCGAGCGTCTCCCCCAGATACGGACCCGCTCCTGCTGCGACGAAGATCTGTTCGGCCACGAGAGCGAACACCGCCGTCATCGCGATACCGACAACCAGGCCGATGACCATGACCTGCGCCGCCACGCTGCTCGCGCCGGCCCTGTCGCCGACGCCTATGCGTCTGGCTATGGCCTGCGAGGCTCCGACGCCGAGACCGTTGCCGATGCCCACCAGGATGAAGAAGAACGGGAACACGACGCCGGTGGCGGCCAACGCCCCCGTGCCCAGACTGGAGACCCAGATGGCATCGACCAGGTTGTTGAGCGCCTGGACGAGCATGCCGATCGCGATAGGCACCACCATGATGATGAGGGACCTCTTCGGATCTCCGAGTATGTTCCCGGTGTTCGAAATCCCAGGTTCTCCAGTCATGTGGCTGGATTAGGTTGTGGCAGCTAATAACCATGATGGCGATGCGGCCCTGCAACATTTGAGTGGATCCTGGGTTTCCCCGAACCGGACCCTGCGGGAATCTTCCGAGGACCCATCCGGTGCCAGACATCAGGCCAAGGCTGCGGAACCGATCCGATCGGGACGCCGTCCATGCCGGATGCGGGAACCGTGGGAACCCCGATGCAATCGACATGATGCCATGTGAAGGATGTGCATCAGCATCGCGGCGAGACCTTGATCAAGGAGGTAGAGAACCCTCGCCCGCGACGGATCAGAACGGTTCTAAAGGACACGATGGTGCTGGGGAAGGGATTCGAACCCTTGAAACCCTACGGTAAGGGATCTTGAGTCCCTCGCCTTTGACCAGGCTCGGCTACCCCAGCTTGGAGGATGAGGAAAGGGGTTTGGTTGAAAACCTTTACGGGAGGGTGGTGACCTCTCCGCGGTTCCCGTCGATGTAGAACGTGTACTCGTGCTGTGACACGATGCCGCCTTCGACCTCCACCAGCTGAGCGTAGCTTGACAACACGCCGTGCCTGATGAGCGTCCTGACGTGCTTCTCGGCATCGGGGAAGTCGCAGCTTCTGGCACAGAAGGGGAACGTCTTGAACTCGCCCTTCACGTACTCGAAGAACTCCTGGGTCTTGGGGTCCGCGATGGGCCTCTCCCTCAGGATCCTGACGATGTTACCAGGCTTCCCGTTCTTCACCTCTCCCCTGCCGTTGGTGGCGAAGGGCTCGATCGCGACCGTCATCCCCGCCTTGATCTGCGTCTCCTCGCCGCTGGCGAAGCTGGGCACAGACATTCCGGCATGTAGATTATACTGCTCGATCTGGTGTCCGCAGAGGTTCCTGATGGGCTGGAAGCCCTTCCCGGTGATGGTCATCTCCACGGCGCGGCCGATCTCCCCCAGAGGGACCCCGTCGCCTATGAACTCGGCCACGGTGTTCCTGGCGGTCTTCGAGATCTCCACCAGGTCCCTGTACGTGTTGGTTCCGACCTCCACGGTGCCGGCGGTGTCGCCCACGTATCCGTCGAGCTCCGCGCCGCAGTCCACCTTGACGACGTCCCCGACCTGGAACACGGACTTGTCCGTGCAGCTGGGGGTGTAGTGCGCGGCGATCTCGTTTATGCTGATGTTGCAGGGGAACGCGAGGCCGCATCCGTGCTCGCGGATGTAACCCTCCACCTCCTGAGCGACATCGTACAGCTTGACGCCCTCCTTGACCATGGAGAGGCCCAGCTCCCTCGCGGCTCCGGCGACCTTGCCTGCCGTGCGGAGCTTTGCCAACTGATCCTCGTTCAGCATTCTAAGACTTCCTTGATCTTATCGACCGGGATCGCTCCCTGACGGACGATCTCGACCTCCTTGTCCATGAGCCAGACTATGGTCGAGGGCTGTCCGAGGGTGCAGGGTCCGGCATCGATGTAGGTGTCGACAGCGTCCCCGTAGTCCGCGATGGCGGCGTCCACGTCGACCGCGTCGGGACGTCCGTGGAGGTTGGCGGAGGTGGCCACGATGGGGCCGGTGCGCCTGATGAGCTCCAGGGCGAACCTGTTGTCGGGTATGCGGATGCCGACCTTCTGGGATGACGAGGTGACGATGTCTGGCACATTGGGCTGCTTCTTGATGATGATCGTCAGGGGACCCGGGAGGAACGCCTTGATGAGCTTGTCCGCGTTCTCGTTGAGAACGGCGACGCTCTCGAGCATGGCCTTGTCCGAAACCGCGACGGAGAGGGGCATGTCGAAAGGCCTGTTCTTCGCAACATACAGGTTCTTGATCGCCGACTCGTTGTAGATGTCGGCTCCGATCCCGTACACGGTCTCGGTGGGGTAGACAATAAGCCTGCCGGCCGCGACGTCCTCGGCCGCGGCGGCGACGGCCTCTTCGCAATGGGCGTCGAAGCCGTGGGAGTAATCGCACTTGATGATCTTCATTCACATACCTACCAGTGTCATGATCCTCGCCATCATAGCCGGATCATAGTTTTCACATGTTTGTCCATGTCCCGGATACAGTTCCCTTATGTCAATATTACTAAGGAACCCGATGGAGCGGCGCAGGGACGTCATCGACCCGCCGGCGAAATCAGTACGTCCGACGCCCGTCTCGAACAGGGTGTCCCCCGAGAACAATGTGCCAGACGACTCGTCGTACAGGCAGATCCCGCCTTCGGTGTGCCCGGGGGTCCAGATCGTTCTGAACCTCCTGTCGCCCAGGTCGATGACGTCGCCGTCGGAGAGCCCTGTTACGTCGACGGGTGCCATGAGGCCGCCGAAGGCCGAAGCCAGCGTGTAGCGGTCGTCGGCATCGCGTATCCTGGGGGCGTCGAGCTCCCCGGCGTACACCTCGCATCCGAACTCCGAAACCAGGTCATGGAGCCCACCCACGTGGTCGAAGTGGCAGTGGGTGGCGACGATCATGTCGAGCCGACGATCGGCCAGTATGCTGCGGATGCCGGAGATCACACGGTCGCTCCCGAGCCCGGTCCCCGCATCGACGAGCATCGTGCGCTCAGCCACCACCAGATAGATGTTGGAATCGAATGGGATTCCTGAATCGATTACATGGATGGTCATCGGACAGGCTAACGGCTGGACTTATTTAAGCATAGAGCCGAAGCTGTAAGAGAAATATGGGAAAAAGAAGGAGGTTTCTTCGGAGGATGAGATTTTGATTCATACGAAACCTGTTTAACTGCTAGATCACACTCCAGCGACGTTCAAAGAACTTTAGTAAGCCAGGACTGAATACCTCGGCGAACCTCGGTACTTACATCCGGCTTCTATCAAACTCGTCATTTACGAGCGTCCTATGGGTACCTCTTTTTTAAGGTGGCTTCGAGCTTAGATGCCTTCAGCTCTTATCCACTGCCGCGTGGCTACTCAGCATGCCTTGTCAGACAACTGATAAACTAGAGGCGACGAACCCCTGTTCCTCTCGTACTAAAGGGTCCTTCTCATCAGGTACCAACACCTCCATCAAAAAGCAACAAAACTGTCTCGCGACGTTTTAAACCCAGCTCACGATCCCTTTTAATGGGCGAACAACCCCACCCTTGGCAGCTGCTGCACCACCAGGATAGGGAGAGCCGACAGCGAAGTAGCAAGCCACGAGGTCGATATGAACTCTTGCTCGTGACAACTCAATTATCCCCAGGGTAATTTTTCTGACATCAATCACCCCCATTCAGGAGGTTGATTGGTTCGCTAGGCCATAGTTTCCTATCTCCGAACCCTATTGTCTGGTTCCGAGTCAAGCTAGCTTATACCCTTACATTCTTCGGTAGATTTCTGACCTACCTGAGCTAACCTTTGGGCGCCCTTGTTATCTTTTTGAGGGCGTGGCGCCCCACCCGAACTGCCTGCCTATAGCTGTCCCTCCTGAGAGGTGAGTCGTAAAAATTGACAAGGGCGGTGTTTCATCGGTGACTCGGAGAGATGCTAGCGCACCTTCCTGGGTAACGTCTCCCGCCTACCCTACACATGCCAATTCTTACAACAACAACAGGTTGCAGTGAAACTCCATGGGGTCTTCGCTTTCAGATGGAGGGGTCTGGATTGTGCACCAGACTGATTGTTTTCACTAGCGTCATGGCGGGGACAGTAGAACACTCGTTGAGCCTTCATGCAAGTCGCCAATTAAGCGACAAGGTATTACGCTACCTTAAGAGGGTCATAGTTACCCCCGCCGTTTATCGGTCCTTCGATCCGTTGAAACAGATTTTCAGATGCCGACACTGGGCAGGCTTCGGCCTCTATACACATCCTTTCGAACTAGCAGAGACCTATGTTTTTATTAAACAGTCGGTGTTCTCTTGTCACTGCGACCAGTAGCTCTCACTACTGGCACCCCTTATCCCGAAGTTACGGGGCTAATTTGCCGAGTTCCCTCGCCACGATTATGCTAACACGCCTTAGGCTACTCACCTAGGGACACCTGTGTCGGTTCTTGGTACGAACAATAAGATTGTAACTATGAGGTTTTCACGGGGACCAGGAATCATCATAAGCAGGCTTACGCCTGCCCCATCACGCATTCTCCAACTTCTCACCATTACGGTTCTTCATCGGATTCGGCGCTTGGATACACTGACGGGTGTACAACAACTATCCCGATCCATCAACATAGGCAAAGATCTTACTGGTACAGGAATATTAACCTGTTTCCCATTCGATAGCTTCGATTAAGAACTACCTTAGGATCGACTAACCCTTGGCTGACGAACATTGCCAAGGAACCCTTGCCCCTGCGGCGACACGGATTCTCACCGTGCTTTGCTGCTACTCACTCCAGGATCCTCGTTGGTACACGGTCCACAGGACTTCACAGCCCCGCTTCTGCCCATGCACCACGCCCCCTTACCAAATTACTTTGCAGTATTCTACAGTATCGGTACTCGGTTTAGCCCCGTCCATTTTCTGGGCCCACAATCTAGACCGGTGAGCTGTTACGCTATCTTTGAAGGATGGCTGCTTCTAAGCCCACCTCCCGGTTGTTTTAGACTGCCGACGCCATTTCGTATTACACTTGACCGAAATTTAGGGACCTTAACTGTAGTCTGGGTTGTTTCCCTTATGGCCACCAAGCTTACCCCGGATGGCCTCACACCCGACGTCTACGGTGAACGCAAGTTCGGAGTTTGACAAGATGCCGAGGAATTTCTTCCCCTAAGCACCCAATCGGTGCTCTACCTCACGTTCTGCCTCGATCGAGGTCTAGCTGCGACTAGTTTCAGGGGGAACCAGCTATTTCCGGCCTAGATTGGCCTTTCACCCCTATACCCAAGTCATCCAAACGATTTGCACATCAGAACTGGTTCGGTCCTCCACCTCCCCTTCGAGAGGCTTCAACCTGCTCAGGCATAGATCGACCGGCTTCGGGTATCCGCACCATTGACTCCAGGCGAGCACACCTTGCCCCTCGTTAAAAACTGCGGGCTATCGGTTTCCCTTCGGCTACCTGATTGAACAGTTAACCTCGCCAATGACCAGAACTCCCTGGATCGTTTTTCGAAACGAACAATATAACACTGGTCCACCTTACGGTTTCTTCCCTTTGATGCTATATAAATCTTTGACCGCATGGTTTCAGGTCTTTTGACCTCCCGTTAAGGGTACTTTTCAGTCTTCGCTCACGCTACTACTGCACTATCGGACTAGAGACGTATTTAGGGTTGGAAGTGAATGCCTCCCAAATTCATGCGCGATATCCAACGCACACTACTCGAGAACATCGAAAATCACCATATCCACCTTCCTCTAAGGGGCTATCACCCTCTATGGCCTGGCTTTCCAGCCAAGTTTGAGTATTTGGACTTAGGTGTAAACGAGTCTATGACACCACATCTCCCTTGCCTTTCGGTAGGGATTCGGTTTGCCCTATACCGCGTTCGATCGCCTTTAATAACGGTATCTCGGTTGATTTCTTTTCCTGCGGGTACTAAGATGCTTCAATCCCCCGCGTTCCCGATCATTACTGATCATTCCGAAGAATAGGAAGTCCCATTAGGTAATCGTCGGATCATAGGCTTCTTGCACCTACCCGACGCATATCGCAGCTTGACACGACCTTCTTCAGCGCTCTAGCCGAACCATCCCCCATGCGGCGTAGCATCGCCGCTGGCGTATGATCTAGCACACGTCCAGGTTTCGTATGACTGGTGATCATCGGGCTTTATCCGCTCTCATCCTCCGTTTACGGAGCCCTACACCACTTCCCCAGAACAGGACCTCTGTCTGGGTGCATGCTTTAGATTCTGATTCTGAATCCCTGCCAGTTTCTGACAGGAGCGGAACCCCCGTACACGCCGGAAGTATTTAAGGCTTCCGATTGTGCCCGGTTGTTCCAAAGATTCCTGTGATCGGAATCGCTGATTCTCGGCTTTCTGCCGGAACCGCCCGATGCTTCACATCGCGCAAAATCGGGTAAAGGGCGGAAGTATATAAGCCTTCCGACCGGCCCCGGTTTTCCGCGAGCGGAAACACCATCCGAATCACTTCGAATCCGTCCGACACTCCGGATTTTCTCCGTGTGTCACACGATGCCACACATCGCGCAAACCCCTCTACACACAAGTTTTATTTATAGTTTTCGTAGACCCGATGTCACGGAGTGAACACAATCATGACACAATCGGGTATTTTTGCCCTCAAATCGCTCAAATCGGGGTGGTAGAGCCTCAGATAACCGTCCCGGTGCATCCTCTTGCCGAGCAGCGCGGCGACGACGGGCGCCTCCACGCGGCCGTCCACCTTCCACGCGGACACCTCGCCGGAGGTGTCGGTGGAGACGTAGATGGGCAGACGGAGCGCGATCCGCTGGGAATCGTCACAGACATCCCACAGCACGCGCAGCTGGTCCTCCGGGATCTCGACGACCGAGCCGTCCCGGGTGCGGTAGGTGCGGTCGCCGTCGTCCATCATCTCCGCGAGGGTCCTCTTCGAAACCGCCAGGTTGGAGTTGAGATCTTTCATGATGGAGCTCAGGAATGCTTCTTCCATGTTTCAGTGATATAATAATTATAATAATAAGGGAACGGAAGATGGACGCTTCACGGCGGTTCATCCGCTGTGGCATAACGGCGTTAATTTTTATATCCTGGAGCCATCTCAGTACCGCATGTCTCAGAATCAGCAGTTGGAGGAGGCACTGGCCAGACACCCGTGCTACAGCAAGGACGCCCATCGCGAGTACGCGAGGATGCACGTCCCCGTCGCGCCGCGCTGCAACATCCAGTGCAACTATTGCAATAGGAAGTACGACTGCTGCAACGAATCCCGCCCGGGGGTCACCAGCGAGGTCCTGACCCCAGAGCAGGCGGCAGGGAAGGTCCTCTACGTGAGGTCCAAGATCCCGCAGCTCAGCGTGGTCGGCATAGCGGGCCCAGGGGATCCGCTGGCGAACGAGGAGACGTTCCGCACGCTCGAGCTCGTGGCCGCCGACGCCCCCGATCTCACGCTGTGCGTCTCCACCAACGGCCTGGCGCTGCCCGACAACGCGCAGAGGCTCTACGACCTCGGCGTCAGGTTCGTCACGGTCACGATGAACGCCTGCGACCCGGAGGTCGGAGCCAAGGTCTACGGCTCCGTCATCTGGGACGGGAAGGTCCTGAAGGGAGTCGAGGGAGCGCGCAAGCTCATCGAGCGCCAGACTGAGGGCATATCAAAATGCGCCGGGCTCGGAATGCTCGTGAAGGTCAACATCGTCATGGTCCCCGGGATCAACGACGACCACATCCCCGACCTCGTCAGGTACGTCAAGTCCCACGGCGCTTACATAGTGAACATACTCCCGCTCATCCCTGTCGAGGGCACGCCGTTCGCGGACCTGCGCGCGCCGACCCCAGAGGAGAGGAAGGAGATGATGGACCGTTGCTCCCTGGACGCCAAGATGATGCGCCACTGCAGGCAGTGCAGGGCGGACGCCATCGGCCTCCTGGACCAGGACCGCTCCCAGGAGTTCGTGCACTTCAACGGCTGCGGATCCGGCTGCGGGCCGTCCGAGCCCATCGCCATCAGGACCAGGGACCCCTCGCTCTACGCGGTGGCAACCTCCGACGGGGAGAACATCGACTCCGGGTTCGGGAACGCCTCCCGCTTCATGATATACAGGAAGGGTCGGAACGGCGCCGAGCTCGTCAAGGAGGTCGTCGTCGACACATCGTCACCCACGGCCGGCGAGAGCCACAGGGCACACATCCGCGCCATCGTGGACTCCCTCGGGGACTGCGGCAACGTAGTGGTAAGGGAGATCGGAGAGATGCCCGCGAAGACCCTGGCCAACCTGGACATCAGGGTCATCGTGTCCAAGGGGCCCGTCTCCGAGGCCCTGGCCGACTGAACCGCCCGGTCCCCTGCGGGACGCGGGCCCTGCCGGTTTCAGGCCCTCCCCTGTTCACATATAAATAGAAGCGTTGGATAGCTCGGGACAGTTACAGGAGTGAGCATCATGGACGCTCAGCAGATGAGAGAGACCTACATCAACTTCTTCAAGGAGAGGGGCCACGCGCAGATCAGCTCCGCACCCCTCATACCCGAGAACGACCCCACCGTTCTGTTCACCACCGCGGGGATGCACCCGCTGGTCCCCTACCTCCTCGGCGAGAAGCACCCCGCCGGAAGGAGGCTGACCGACTTCCAGAAATGCGTCAGGACCGGGGACATCGACGAGGTCGGGGACGCCAGCCACCTGACGTTCTTCGAGATGCTGGGCAACTGGTCCCTGGGCGACTACTTCAAGAAGGAGTCCATCGCGTGGAGCTACGAGCTCCTCACCGAGGTCCTCGGGATCAAGAGAGAGCAGCTCGCCGTCACCGTCTTCGCCGGCGACGCGGACGCCCCCAGGGACGACGAGACCGCCGACCTGTGGAGGAGCCACGGCATGACCGACGACCAGATCTTCTTCTACGGGAAGGCGGACAACTGGTGGGGCCCCGCCGGACAGACCGGACCCTGCGGACCCGATACCGAGATCTTCTTCGACGACGGCAGGCCCAAGTGCGGACCCGACTGCGGACCCTCCTGCCACTGCGGGAAGTACACAGAGATCTGGAACAACGTCTTCATGCAGTACTTCAAGGACGCCGAGGGCAAGTTCTCGCCCCTCAAGCAGATGAACGTCGACACCGGCATGGGGCTAGAGAGGATCCTCCGCGTGCTCAACCACGTGGAGACCGTCTACGACACCCCCCTCTTCACCGGCATCATCGGGAAGATCGAGGAGATCACAGGCAAGAGATACGGATCCGACGAGGAGACCACCCGCGCGTTCAGGATCGTCGCCGACCACCTGAGGGCCGCCACGTTCATCCTCGGCGACGGTGTCGTCCCCGCCAAGATCGGACAGGGATACATCCTCAGGAGGCTCATCAGGAGGGCCAGCAGGTACCTCTCCAAGCTCGGTATGGACGACGTCTGCATGCGCCAGGTGGCCGAGGTCGTCGTGTCCGAGTACTCCAAGGCGTACCCGGAGCTCGAGAGGAACAAGGACTTCATCTACACGAACATCACCGGGGAGGAGGAGAAGTTCCACAAGACCCTGGTGAAGGGACTGAGGAGGTTCAACGAGATGATCGCCGAGGCCGGCGACGCCGAGACCCTCCCTGGGGACATGGTGTTCAGGCTCTACGACACGTTCGGATTCCCCGTGGAGCTCACCCAGGAGCTCGCCGCCGAGCAGGGCAAGAAGGTCGACCTCAAGGACTTCCAGGACAGGTTCAAGGCCCACCAGGAGAACTCCAGGATGGGAGCCGACCAGCAGTTCAAGGGAGGCCTCGCGGACCACGCGGTCGAGACCACCAAGCTGCACACCGCCACCCACCTGCTCAACGCCGCGCTGAGGAAGATCGTCAGCCCGGACATCCAGCAGAAGGGATCCAACATCACCGCCGAGAGGCTCAGATTCGACTTCAACCTCGACAGGAAGTGCACCCCCGAGGAGCTGAAGGCGGTCGAGCAGTACGTGAACGACGCCATCAAGGCCGCCATCCCCGTCGTGTGCGAGGAGATGCCCATCGAGAAGGCCCGCGAGCGCGGCGCCATCGGTGTCTTCGGGGACAAGTACGGCGAGATGGTCAAGGTCTACACCATCGGCGACGTATCCTGCGAGATCTGCGGAGGACCCCACGTGTCCAACACATCGGAGCTCCAGGGATTCAAGATCAAGAAGGAGGAGAGCTCGGCCGCCGGCATCAGAAGGATCAAGGCGGTTGTCGGAAAGTTCGACTGATGACAGAGAAAGGGCAGCATCCAGCGATGTGGGCCGTCATGACCCTCATCCTACTGGCGACGATCATGGACGGGATAGACTCGTCCATCGTCAACGTCATCCTCCCCACCATATCGGAGGACCTGGGGATGTCGGTGTCGTCGAGCGCGATGGTATCCGTCGCGTACCTGGTCCCCATCGCCGGACTCTGCCTGGCATTCTCGAAGCTCGCCGAGAGGGTGAACGTCCGCAGGATGTTCCTCGTCGGCACAACCGTCTTCCTCATCGCATCCGTCGGATGCGCCCTGTCGCCGGACGCCGTGACCCTCGTGGTCATGAGGTTCGTCCAGGGCATCGGGGCGACGTTCATGGTCGCCTCCACCCCGATCATGGTCGTCCGCCTTCTGGACGAGGACCACCGCGCACGCGGGATGGGCTGCATCGCGGCCGGCAGCGGGATCTCCGTCATCGCCGGACCGACCGTGGGCGGGATACTCGGAGACATCTTCTCCTGGCACGCCGTCTTCCTGATCAACATCCCGATCTGCCTCGTCATCATTGCCGCGACCGCCGTCCTCCTCCCCGCGATGGAGCCGGAGCGCAGACGCAGGCTGCTCCCGGACATCCCCTCGGTCCTCCTGATGTCGTTCGGCATGGGGCTCGTCATGGTGGGGCTGTACGGCTTCACCGAGGGCATCATCCCGGACGCGGGCTCCGTGGCGCTCTGCATCCTGGGGGCCGTCCTCATCCTGTGCTCCTTCCTCAGGTCCGGCAGGGCCGAGGACCCGCTCATCCACATCGAGCTCCTGCGCGACCGCAGGTTCTCCATCGTGACGATCGTGTTCCTGCTGAGCACCATGGCCGGGGCCGGCGTGATGTACGTCCTGCCCTACTACATGCAGATCGTGGAGGGATTCACCGCCGCCGGGACCGGACTCATCCTCGCCGGCGCATCCGCGGTGACGGTCCTGGTCACCGTGCCGACCGGGAGATGGTGCGACAGGAAGGGCTGCAGGACCCCGGCATCCGTGTCCCTGGTGCTCAGGATCGTGTTCTCGGCCATGCTGGCTATGATAGACCCCGTGCTCGGGGTCGCCTACCTGGGCATCGCCATACTGATCATGGGGGTGTCCTTCGGCATCTCCGGCACCTCCCAGTCCGCCAGGATGGTGGAGGAGTCCCCGGAAGAGTACGCCGGCGAGGCCGGCTCCATGGCGATGACCGTCAACTACGTCGGATACACGCTGGGTCTTGCGGCGTTCGCGATCGTCTTCTCGCTGATGGGCCCCGGCTCCAGCGACATGACGTCCATGAGCCAGGATTCGTTCATGGAGGGATTCGGCGGCAGCTGCTGGTTCTCCCTGGTCCTGTCCGTGGCGGCCCTCATCGGGTCCGTGGCGGTCGGATGGAAGACCAGAACAAAACTCAATTAACCTTCAATCGCGTTAACAGTAATTATGGGACGCAAGGCGGTCATCTGCGAGTGCAGCTCCAACGGTACATTCCTCATCGACGACTGCAGGAAGATGGGACTGGATCCCGTCGTGGTGTATCCACCGATCCCCGACGAGGAGACCAGCCTGATAGGCGAGATCAGACGGTCCTCCGAAGCGAAGATAGGGGGTTCGGCGGAGATCATCCGCAAATCCGGGATGGATGAGGTGGCTGACATGCTCTCAGGATGCGACGTGGCCTGCGTCATGGCCGGATCCGAATACGGCGTGCCGTTCGCGGACATGCTGTCCAGGAGGCTGGGCCTCCCCGGGAACGACCCGTCCACCACGGCCGACCGCACGGAGAAGCTCCAGATGCACAGGGCCCTTGAGAGGGCGGACATGCGCTGCATCAGGACGGTCCCCGTGAGCTCGGAGGACGACATAAGAGGGTTCTGGAGAGGCACGCCCGCGGTGGTGAAGCCTTCCAGGTCCGGGGGGACCGTGGGATTCCACCTGTGCCACACCCTCGACGAGTGCATCTCAGCCTACAGATCCCTGACCGACACCCCCGACTGGACCGGAGGGGACGGCAACGAGCCCATCATCCAGGACTACATCGGCGGCACGGAGTACATCGTCAACACCCTCTCCAGAGACGGCGTCCACAGGATCACGGACATGTGGGCGTACCGCAAGCAGAACGTGGGGGACGGCATGGCGTACGACTGCGCCATGTCGGTCACGGAGCCCGACGAATCGGAGGAGGCGGTGGCGGAGTACGCGCTGGACGTCCTCAGGGCGACCGGGATGGACAACGGCCCGGCCCACATCGAGCTGAAGTCGGACGAGTCCGGCCCCGTCCTCATAGAGATCAACGCGAGGCCTATGGGCGGGGCGTTCTCCAAGGATTCCCTGGACCGCTGCCTCGGCCATCACATAACAGACCTGGCGCTCAGGTCCGCCATCGACCCCGGGTTCATACGCACCCTCTCCGAGGGCATACCCCTCATGAGGGATTTCATCCTCAAGGTCATGATCGTCCACGAGGACCGCTGGATAGACACGGAGCCGCTCTCGGAGCTCGTAAAGGGGTTCGGCAGCTTCAACAGGATATCGCTGTCGGTCCCACCGGGCGAGCGCAGATGGGCCACCAGGACCGAGGACCTGGAGATGTCCCCGGGATCAGTGGAGTTCATCCAGCCGGACGGCGGCTCGGCGATGGACGACTTCGCCCTCCTGTCCAACATCGAGAAGCGCTTCCCCGACCTGATATACGGCCGCGAGGATAGCGTGACGGCGGCATGCGGGTCCATGGATGTCCCGGACGGGTTCGCCATCGTCGACCAGGACGGCCTCCGCCTGCCGGAGGGAGCCGTGGAGGGCCTGGCGGTCCTCTCGGCGCCGGAGGGCCTGCCGTCCTTCTACAGGAGCCTGTACGACGGGATCCGCGCTGTCCCCTCCGGAGGCACCGTCATGGTGGACCCGGCTGTGGACGGGATGGTCCCCTACGGGAGGAAGGGCGTGAACATCCTCCTGATGGTCGCCGGACTGGACTTCGACCTGGCCGAGACGGAGGGTCCGCACATCGCGACGAAGCCGTGAAACGGAATATACAGAACAAAGATGGTGGACTGGGCGAGATTCGAACTCGCGACTTCTGGCTTGCAAAGCCAGCGATCTAACCAGCTGATCTACCAGCCCACTGGGACTGCCGTAAAATTGTCTCTCTTAAATAGTTTCTGATTGGCCGGCGGGACGGCCCGTCGCACCCGAACGTCCTTGAACCGACGGCGGGTGCGACGAAGTGTCTGCCCTCCGACGGTTTGCGGAGACATTTGTCTACCTACTTGTACGCGTTCAAAACACAGGACCGATTAATTAAAGAGGGCGCGCGCATACGCCCGATTATAATACACGCGGGCGCACGCGAGGCGCCCCCGACATGTTGAAATAGAATGTCGCGTGTTAACATGTAGCACGGGGTGAACCCTATGTTCGGTAAAAGCATCAGAATCGAGAGGATAATGGACAGGAAAACCGGGAACTGCGTAATCGTTCCCATGGACCACGGCATCTCCGCGGGACCCATCGAGGGACTCATCGACATGAAGAAGACTGTCGACGACGTCGCGAACGGCGGAGCCACGGCTGTGGTCATGCACAAGGGACTGATCCGTTATAGCCACCGTACCAGCGGTCACGACATCGGTCTGATCCTCCACCTCTCCGCTTCCACCGACATCGGCGTCACGAAGAACAGCAAGGTGCTCGTCGCCTCCGTGGAGGAGGCCCTCAAAGTGGGTGCCGATGCCGTCTCCGTGCACATCAACGTCGGTGCGGAGACCGAGCCCGAGATGCTCTACGACCTCGGACAGGTGTCGAAGGAGTGCAACGAGTGGGGAATGCCCCTCCTCGTCATGGCGTACCCCCGCGGACCCAAGATCGAGAACTCCTACGATCCCGTCGCGGTCGCTCACGCCGCCAGAGTCGCGACCGAGCTCGGCGCTGACATCGTCAAATGCAGCTACACCGGGAATATCGACTCCTTCAGGGAGATCGTCAAGGGCACCCTCGCCCCCGTCGTCATCGCCGGAGGACCCAAGATGAACTCCGACGACGACATCCTCCAGATGGTCTACGACTCCATCCAGGCCGGAGGGCACGGCGTGTCCATCGGCAGGAACGTGTTCCAGCACAGGAACGTCGAGGGAATGACTAGGGCCATCTCCGACATCGTCCTCCGCGGATACACCGTCGAGGAGGCCAAGAAGGACAACCTGAGCTGATTCCCATGGACAAGGAGATCTGGATCAGGGCAGACGTGCCCGACGAGAAGGAGAAACGCAAGGAGCTCGTCCTCTCCGCCCTCGAATCCGGCGTGGACACCGCGCTGGTGAGGCCCGAGGACGCCGACTTCGCATCCCTGGGCAAGGTGAAGCTCTACTTCAACGACGGAGGGGAGGTCTCCGAGAACTACGAGATCGTCGCCCTCAGCACGCCCGAGGACCAGGACCGCGCCATGGCTATGGCCGGGAAGAAGGCGGGGGTCATCCTCGACTCCTCCGACTGGACCGTCATCCCCCTGGAGAACCTGATCGCCAAATTCAGGAACTCCGGGACCAAGGTCTACGCATGCGCCGCCGACACCGAGCAGGCCAAGCTGTACATGCAGACACTGGAGAAGGGAGTGGACGGGATCGTCATCTCCACCGATGACCCCAACAGGATCAGGGGCTTCGCCGACGTCATCTCCAGCAGCGGCGACGTGGACCTGCAGGTCCTCGAGGTCGTCGGCGTCAAGAACATCGAGATGGGGGACAGGGTCTGCGTCGACACCGTCTCCATGATGGTCCCCGGAGAGGGGATGCTGATCGGGTCCTCCGCATCATGCATGTTCCTCGTGCAGTCCGAGAGCGAGGACAACGGCTACGTAGCCGCCAGGCCCTTCAGGGTCAACGCCGGCGCCGTCCACGCCTACGTCCTCTGTCCCGACGGCAAGACCAGGTACCTGGCGGAGCTGAAGTCAGGGGAGCCCGTCGTGCTCGTCAAGAGGGACGGGACCACCAGGATCTCGTCCGTTGGCAGATGCAAGATCGAGCAGAGGCCCCTGGTCCTGATGACCGCCACGGACGGGGAGAAGACATACTCCACCATCCTGCAGAACGCCGAGACCGTCAAGATGGTCACACCGGACGGCGCGGTCTCAGTATCCAGCCTCAAGAAGGGAGACAGGGTCCTGGCGAGGCTCGAGTCCGGCGGAAGGCACTTCGGGATGAAGATCGAAGAGACCATAAGGGAGATCTGATGAGGGTCTGCGCTTCGCTCAGCCGCGCGTCCGACATGGATTCCGCCATGGACGCGGACATGGTCGAGGTGCGCCTCGACCTCCTAGGTTCGGTCCCGGACACCAGGGGGAAGGACACCCTGGTGACGTTCAGGGACCCTGTGGACCTGGACGTGCTCCCGGACGGGTTCGACGGGATGATCGACGTCGGGGAGCAGCCCAGGCCCGACACCGGCCTCACCGTCGTCGGGTCGTACCACGACTACGACTCCACCCCCGGTGCGGACGCCATCGTGTCCAGGCTGGACGCCATGGACGCGGACATCCGCAAGGGCGCGTTCAGGGTGAACAGGCTGGCCGACCTGGCCAGCATCCTCGACGCCTCGAAGAGGGTGGACGGAAGGCACGTGCTCCTCGGCATGGGTCAGCTCGGCGCGGTGACCCGCATAAGGGCCGACATCCTGGGCAACGAGTTCTCGTTCGGATACATCGGCGAGCCGACGGCCCCCGGACAGTTCAGCGTCGGGGAGATGCTGGGGCTCGGGGACGGATGCACCGTCCTGGGGATCCTGGGGAACCCCCTTGGGAAGAGCAAGTCCCCCGCGATGCACAACGCGGCGCTGCGCGACCTCGGGATCCGCGGCGTGTACCTGCCGTTCGAGACGCCCGACCTCGACAGGGCGGAGGACGTCATCCGCGGGTACGGCATCCGCGGGGTGAACGTGACGATCCCGTACAAGCAGGAGATAATCCAGCATCTTGACAGGGTCGACAGCGTCGCCGAGAGGATCGGGGCCGTCAACACCGTCGTCAACGACGGGGGCGTGCTGACCGGATACAACACCGACGTCATAGGCATCGCCACGGCCCTGGACGAGGCCGGGATCGACGTGACCGACGGAAGGGCCGTCGTCATGGGCTCCGGCGGAGCCGCCAGGGCATGCCTCGAGTACCTGACCGGCCGCAACTGCGACGTCACGGTCGCGGCGAGGAACGAGGAGACCGGCAGGAGGCTGGCGAGCGAGTTCGGGCAGAAGTTCAGGAGCCCCAACTCCGTGTCCGTGAGGATGCACGACCTGCTGGTGAACTGCACCCCCGTCGGGATGTACTCGGACGGCCCGTACCCGATCAACATCGAGGGGATCGACCGCGGACTCGCCGTGTTCGATATGGTCTACGGCACCGAGACCCCGCTGGTCGCACTGGCGAAGAGCAGGGGATGCAGGGTCGCCTACGGAGCCGACATGCTTGCCGGACAGGGGGCCGCGTCCTTCGAGCTCTGGACCGGGGAGAGCGACGCTTTCGGAATCATGAGGAGGGAGCTTGCATGAAGGGAGAGGGAAGATCCCACGGATCGATAACAGTCATCAACGCCATGCCATGCGGCATCGGCGCCACCATGGGCGTGGACCTCAACACCACGGCCACGTTCGAGGAGACCGATGGGAGGAGGTCCGTGACCATCCTCAACGACGGGTCCGAGGACAAGAACATGGCGCGCATCTGCGTCAGCCGCGCCTACGAGTACGCGAAGATGGACGAATCGGACGGGTGGAACCTCGTGACCGATTCCGAGATCCCCGTTTCCAGGGGACTCAAGAGCTCCAGCTGCGCCTGCAACGCCATCCTGAGGGCCGTGTTCTCGGTCATAGGGGTGGACGTCGACCCCGTCGACCTCATCAGGCTCGGCGTGGACTGCGCCCGCGAGGCGAGGGTGACCGTCACCGGCTCATTCGACGACGCCTGCGGATGCGGGCTCGGGGGCCTCGTGATGACGGACAACAGGAGGGACGAGATCCTCGCCCGCTCCGACATCGGGGACTACGATGTGGTCATACACGTCCCCGAATTCAAGATCAAGAAGACGGGGCTCCCCCTGGACAGGCTCCATGAGGTCGCCCCCAGGATCCAGGAGGCCATCGACATCGCCATGACGGACCCGTTCAAGGCGATGACCATGAACGGCCGCATCATCTCCGAGGCCTCGGGGGTGGACAACACCCTCGCCGAGAGGGCGATGGGGATGGGCGCGCTCGGAGCCGGGATGTCCGGATCCGGCCCGGCGGTCGCGATCGTGGTCGCCAAGGGCGATGGGGAGAGCTTCGCCAAGGACCTCGGCATCGTCCCTGAGGAGCTCATCCTCACAAGGACGAGGTGCGGCGAATGACCTCAATGGCATTCAAGGGAGGGAGGCTCGAGGGAAGGACCTCGCCCCCTCCGTCCAAGAGCCACACGCACAGGGCGTTCTTCCTGGCGTCCATGGCCGACGGGACGTCTCGCGTCTCCAACGCGCTCATGTCCGCGGACACCAAAGCGACCCTAGCCGCATGCGTGGCGATGGGCGCGAAGGCCTCCGAGAAGGACGGCGTGTGGACGATCGAGGGGGGCGACCTGCATGCCCCGGGGCATGTGAACGCGGAGAACTCCGGCACGACCATGAGGATATTCGCCGGGATCAGTTCCATGTTCGACGGGGAGACCGTCATAGACGGGGACGACTCGCTGAGGAAGAGACCCATGGGACCCCTCCTCCAGGCCCTCGAGAGCACTGGCGCGAGATGCTCGTCGAACGGCGGGCTACCGCCCGTCAGCATCAGAGGGCCCAACCGCGGAGGGCGGGTCTCGATCGGGGGCGACGTCAGCTCCCAGTTCATCACGTCCCTCCTGATGGTGTCCCCGATGCTGGAGAACGACTCCGAGGTCACGGTAACCGGGAACATGGTGTCCGCCCCGTATCTGGACGTCACGACCCACATGATGCGCCTGTTCGGCGCCGATGCGAGCAGGGACGGCAACGTCTTCAGAATCCGCGGAGGGACGGGATACGTCCCGCACGACTACATGGTGCCGGCGGACTTCTCTTCCGCTGCGTTCCCGCTCGTGGCAGGGGCCCTTGGAGGAAGGGTCACGGTCACAGGCATGGACATGGACGACCCGCAGGGAGACAAGGCGATCGTTGACATACTCAGGAGAGCCGGCGCTGAGGTCGTGTGCGAGGGCTCGGAGATCACGGTCTCCAGATCAGAGCTCAGGGGATGCGAGGTCGACATGGGCGACGTCCCGGACCTGTTCCCGATCACCGCTGTGCTGCTGAGCACCGCCGAGGGCGACAGCCGCCTCTATGGCGCACCACAGCTCAAGTTCAAGGAGAGCAACAGGATCGAGACCGTCGTCAACATGATCAACGCCATCGGCGGCGACGCCGAGGCGACCGACGACGGGTGCATCATCCACGGAAGGCCCCGCCTCACCGGCGGCGCGATCGTCCACAAGGGGGACCACAGGATCATGATGTCCGCGGTGGTGGCCTCGATCGTCTGCGACGGACCGGTCACCATGGACGACGTCGAATGCTGCGCCGTCTCCTATCCCGGATTCCCAGAGGCCATGGCCGCACTGGGGATGGAAGAGGAGGTGCTCCGATGTACACGACCGGGGAGAGATTCAGATTCACGCTGTTCGGCAAGAGCCACGGACCCTTCGTGGGAGGCATCCTCGAAGGGGTCCCGGCAGGGTTCCCGATCGACGGCGATGCGATAGCCGCGGAGATGGCGCTCAGGAAGCCGACCGGCAGGATAGGCACGCCGCGCAGGGAGAAGGACGAGGTCGAGCTCGTCCAAGGCGTGACCGACGGCAGGGCCGACGGCCGCCCCATCCTCATCAGGATAGCCAACGGGGACACCGACGGCTCGAAGTACATGAAATTCTACGACACGCCGCGCCCGGGGCATGCGGACCTCCCGGCGCTCCTCAAGTTCCCGGACCACGACCTCCGCGGAAGCGGCCAGTTCTCCGGGAGGCTGACCGCGGCCATCGTCGCCGCCGGCGCCATAGCCAAGCAGGTCATAGCGGAGGACGGCATCAGCGTCGATGCGTTCACCAGGTCCGTCGGGGACGTCGTGGACGGGTCCGACCGCACCGCGGAGGATGCGAGGGGATCCAGGTCGTACGCCACAAGGGCCTGCGACGGGAAGCTCGACGACAGCATGCGCGCATGCATCGAATCCGCCGGAGCCGACGGTGACAGCGTCGGAGGCGTGGCGGAATGCATCATCACCGGCCTCCCGATAGGGTTCGGCGGGATATGGTTCGAGGCCCTGGACGCCGAGCTTGCGAAGGCTATGTTCGGCATACCCGCCTGCAAGGGCGTGGAATTCGGGGACGGCTTCGCCCTGGCGTCGATGCGCGGATCGCAGAGCAACGACGGATACCGCTTCAGGGACGGCAGGATAGTCACTGAGAGCAACCACCTCGGAGGCATAGTCGGCGGGATGTGCGACGGCGCACCCGTGGTCTTCCGCACCGTGTTCAAGGCCACCCCCTCCATCGGGAGGAGGCAGGACACGGTGAACCTGAGGACCGAGAGCGACGATACCGTCGAGGTCACGGGAAGGCACGACCCTTGCATCGTGCCGAGGGCCGTGGCGGTTGTCGAGGCCATGGCGGCCCTTACAGTGGCGGATCAGATTGCGAGGGGATATTGATGGCTTTGGAGGATGTCAGAACAGAGATCCAGGACATAGACTTCCAGATACTCGGCCTCATGAAGAGGAGGCTGGAGCTCGCGAAGCTCGTGGGCGAGGACAAGGTCGCCAGGAATGCGGCCGTGAGGAACATACCTCAGGAGAACAAGGTCATCGACAGATACCGCGGGTTCGCCCTGGAGAACGGGATGAACCCCGTGTACGCCGAGAAGATCTGCAGGATCCTCATGCAGGAGTCCATCGAGATCCAGGCGGCGCTGCCTAGGACCACCTCCAGGATGCGCCACATCGCCATCGTCGGAGGATACGGCAAGATGGGGCGCTGGTTCGCGGACCTCCTGAAAGGGGCGGGCCACCGCGTGGACGTCATCGACCCCTCGTCCGGAAACGGCCTGGTCCTGGAGGACGCGAAGTGGGCCGATGCGGTCATCGTCTCCGTGCCCATCTCGCGCACGGGGTCCGTCCTGCAGAAGCTGGACGAGATATGCAAGCCGGAGACCCTGATATTCGATGTTGCATCACTCAAGTCCCCGTTCATAGACACGCTCACCGACATGGGATCGAGACGCCGCGTGTGCTCCGTCCACCCCATGTTCGGCCCTTCGGCAGAGTCGATGTACGAGCGCAACGTGATCGTCTGCGACTGCGGATCCCCGGAGGCCGTCGACGAGACCATGGAGCTTCTGGGCAACCACGGCGCGAACGTCCGCCAGATGCCGGTCGCCGACCATGACAGATACATGTCCTACGTCCTTGGACTGAGCCACGCGGTCAACATCGCGTTCTTCACGGTCCTTGACAGGAGCGGCATAGACTTCCAGGACATGAAGTCCGTGGCCTCCACGACATTCTGGAAGCTCATGGACACCAACGAGTCCGTCGCCCTGGAGGACCCCTACCTGTACTACGAGATCCAGCACATGAACGCCAACAGGGAGCAGATGCTGAACGAGTTCGACACCGCGGTGCACGACGTGGTGGAGGCCGCGCTTAGCGACGACCCGCGCGCGTTCAAGGACCTTATGGACAGGGGAAGGGAGTACTTCACCTGAGCTCACCCATTCCCTTGAGCGTGCTGAAAACCCCTTTCATCCCTTCCAGGACCGAGGTGCGCTCGTCGTAGAACCTGCGGTACAGCTTCGTGTTCCCGCTGTCCGGCTCGAACCTGCGGTCGACCTCGGCCGCATTGCCGAGGGCCTCCAACAGGTCCTTCTCATCCCCGACCGCATATGCGCCAATGGCGCAGTCGGTCATCACCGCTCCGCCGCGGGTCTTCATGACTACGGCCTCGCTGCCGATCATGTCCGCCTTGATCTGGTTCCATACGGGGTCTGCGCTGCCGCCCTCGGTGATGATGATCCTGGACAGGTCCACACCGGCGTCGCGGTAGATGTCCGTGACCCCCATGTAGTCGTACCCGATAGCCTCGAGGACGGACCTCCAGAGGGCGGAACGGTCAGTGTCGAGGGTCATGTTGAGGAAAGCCCCGCTGGCGTCTGTCATATCCCCGTATCCACCGGTCAGGTACGGCAGGATCCCGCCGGCACCTCCGCGGCGCCGCGGCTGAGATCCTCGTAGCCGACATCCCCTCCGTACACGCTGTCCTTGAACCATCTGAGCGAAAGGCCGCCGGTGCGGATGAAGCCCCAGTAGAAGTACGTGTCATCTAAGGATCCGCTGTTGAAGATCAGCTCCGTCCCGTGGCTGCTGAGCTTCGGGACTATGCCGTCGGTCGACACGCAGAACATGGCGCATGTCCCCGCCACATCCACGGCCATGCCGGGCCTGAACACGCCGCAACCTAGCATGGACTGCATCGTATCCCCTGCGCCTCCGCACACCGGGGTCCCGACCCTGAGGCCGGTCTTCTCCGCGATGTCGGAGGGCACGTGGCCCACGATGTCCCACGGCTTGACAATCCTGGGCATGTACTTCGGATCGATGCCGAGTATCCCGAGCTGCTCCTCGGACCATCTCTTCTCCAGGACCTTGTACCCGAGCCCCCAGCCGGACATGGCCCCCTGGTCGATGAAGGCATCCTCCGCCTTCAGGCCGGCAAGGTGCATGAGGATGTAGGGGGCGTTGTGGACGAACTTGCAACCGCGCTCCCTGAACTCCGGGGAGTTCCTGAGGAACCACCTGGCGAAGAGGGCGGGGAACATGCAGCTGGCGTCGGCGTTGCCCGTCTCCTCCCCCCAGATGTCCAGGCCCATGGCGTTGATCGCATCGGCGTCCTCCTGGGTCCTGGAATCGAGATAGTTGATGAACGGCGTGACCGCGTTGCCATCGGCGTCGATGCCTGTGATGCCGCAGATGATGCCGTCTCCCATGACCGATCTGATCTCCAGGGGATCCAGCCCCTTGGAGCGCATCTCCTCGGTGCATTCGCGGATCCCCTGGATGGTCAGGGCAAGGTACTCGTCTGGATCCATCTCGACACAGCGCGGCTCGGGGTAGCGTATGGTGGTCGGGTGCGAGACCTGTGCAACGCATTCCCCGTCTCCGTCGTAGACGACGACCTTCACGCTCTGAGTGCCGGCATCGAATCCCAGATAGTACCTGCCCGACATGGTATCGGACGGTTCGAGGGTCATCTCAATAAATACATTTTAGGTAGGTATATAGAAAATTGGTAAGTGGTTTGAGCCGGATGGTCCGGCGGTCAGAGGTACCTGCGGTAGTCGTACCTTCCGTCGGCGACCCTGGCGTTGACCTCGTCGGCGACCCTCTCCAGGTCGTCCGGCTCGAACAGTCCCGAGGTGATCTCCTTGTAGCCGATGGAGGACATCATGTGGACGCTGCACTTGGCCAGACCGAAGACCCTCTGGAGAGGCCCGGATGTGACGTAGGTGTACTGCACCTTGTCGTAGTTGATGTACTCGGTGCAGATGTCGTATCCTCCGTAGACGAACATGAACGAGTTCTCGCCCATGTCGAAGGTGCGGTGCTTCTGGGCCATTCCCGAGTGGCCGTAGATCAGGAGAGGGACCGCTATGGCCGCCAGGACCTCTGTGGCCCTGACGACGAACGTCCATGTCTCGCTGACGTCCACAAGGTATGTCTCCGCCGTGAAGAACAGGGCCAGGCACACCGCGACGATGACGACGGTGAACACGGAATCCGCGAGGAGCATGGGGACGAGCGCCCTCCTGGGCTGGTGCTCCGGGGTGGACTCGAACACGAACTCCGGGAGCAGGTTCCCGAGGAGCCTGACCACGCTGTCCCTGGACTTCAGGGGGCAGAGGACGGGGGCGTTGTTGTTGTCCTCGTCGGCGATTCCGACGACCTCTGCCTCGAGCATGGCCTTCCCGAAGATCCTGGCCAGCAGCGGCTCCCTGATCCTGACGGAGTTGATCTTGTTGACCTTGAACGAGTTGCGCCTGGTGGTGATCAGTCCGCTCTCCACGGTGATGGTGTCGCCGACCCTGTAGATCCTGTAGTTGTAGTACTTCAGTATGGCCGATATGAACGGGAGGACCTCGGAGATCACCAGCATGACGACAGCCGTGATGAATCCCCCGCTGCTCTCGGCGAACAGCATGACGATGGCGTAGAACAGCATCAGAAGACCGAACAGGGCCTGCCATGTCGGCTGCCCCAGTATGGCGTGGATTATGACGTCGGTGTTGGAGACCTTGGTCAGGGACATGTACCCCCTCTCCTCCGTCACGGTCTCCTTCTTCTCGAATATCATCGAGTTCAATTCGTTCCTGAGACGGTCGGCCATGTCGCTCTTGAGGACCAGCGTCGCCTCGGCAGACTGCGCGTTCATGCTGGAGTTGACGTTGAACGTCAGGGTGGATGTGCCGAATATCCTGTTGACCAGGTCCCTCCTCACACCGACCGATGCCAGCCTGGTGTACTGGATGTGCTTGTTCATCTTGTAGACGGCATCCCTCGTGATGTGGATCTCGTTGTCCTCGAAGATGTAGAAGGTCCTCTTCCAGTAGAAGTAGGCCCAGCCGGCGGCGGCGAGGACTATGACCAGGATGATCGCTGCCGCCTCCATCAGATGGTCGTAGGCGTAGTCCCTGAGACCCAGGAGCACGAACACCACGATGACCACGGCGGTGGACAGCATGTAGCTGGCTATCACCGACGGATGGTTGCGGAACGTACGCTTGCTCTCGTCCGGAATCAACTCTGGTCCCTTTCCCTCAGCAGCTTGACGACGTTCTCGTTCAGCTTGGCGGCGATGCCCTCGGCCACGTCCTCCTTCAGGTACTCGATGGTGACCACGCCGCCGGCCGTCGTGATGTTGACGTTGGCCAGACCGTACATGCGGTTTATGGGCCCCTCGCTGACATCGACCTGATGGACCCTCTCGATGGGCACCATCGCATGGGTGATGTAGACGATGCCCCTGCGGACCTCGATCTTCTCGTCATCCATCCTGTACCTGTAGCGCCTGTACATGATCTCGGGCTCGACGATGGCGTATACGACCAGTATCGCCAGGATGGCATACAGGGCGATGTTGACGAGGTCATGGTTGTCCGGGAACCAGGATTCGCTGAAATGCAATGCCGCGAATATGATCACCGCGACGATGATGATGCCTATCAGATTGCCCAGGTACATGGACTTCTTGCTCTCGGGCTCCAGACGCCTGTATCCGTCCACTGTGAGTCCGTTCTCGTCGACTTTGAAGCGGTCGACCTTCCCATCTCTCATGTTTTTCCCGATATATCCAACCGTATTTAATGATATTCGATAAATTAATTTTAGATTATATTATCTTATATTGTTGTCATTGAGAATCATTCTCGACATGCCAGGACCAACATGGAACGGATCATCCAGGCCTCTGGATCCAGCGAGGCTCGACAGATGGGAGATGGGGGCTGGTGTTTTGAAAAACGCTGGAATGAAGAATTGGAAGGGGGGATAACCCCCGTTTGGATCAGTCGCGGTTGAGGTACGCGCCGTTGGCTCCGGAGGAGACCAGCTTCCTGTATTTCTTCTGGACCCCGATGACGGGCCTCTCGACGGGCTTGAAGTCCTTGAGGCGGGCGGCGATCTCCTCGTCGGAGAGCCTGACGTTCAGGGACCTCGCGGGGATGTCGATGTCGATTATGTCCCCATCCCTGATGGCGGCGATGGGACCTCCGGCGTATGCCTCGGGCGAGACGTGGCCGATGGCACCTCCGCGGGAGGCTCCGGAGAACCTGCCGTCGGTGATCAGGGCGACGCTCTCGCCGAGCCCCCTGCCGACGATGAGGCTGGTGGGGGAGAGCATCTCGGGCATCCCGGGGGCGCCCTTGGGACCCTCGTTCCTGATAACCACGACGTCGCCGGCGACGATCTTCCCGGATGTTATGGCTTCGGCGGCATCCTTCTCGCCGTCGAAGACCTTGGCGGTGCCTGTGAACTGCATCATCTTGGGACTGACCGCGGCCTGCTTGATGACGGACCCCTCAGGGGCGATGTTGCCCTTGAGGACGGCGATGCCGCCCTGCTGGTGGAACGGCCTGTCGAGGGGCCTGAGGACCTCCTCATCGTTGACCGTGGCGGCGTCGGCAATCTGATAGACGGTGGTACCGTTACCAGTGGGGACGTCGACGAGCTTGTCCCTGAGGACCTTCAGGATCGCGGGGACCCCTCCTGCCCTGTCCAGGTCCTTGATGGCGTAGGGGCCGGCGGGCCTGAGGCTGGTGATGTGGGGGGTGTCCCTGGAAATCTCGTCGAAGTCGTCCAATGTGACGGGGCATCCGAACTCCTGTGAGATGGCGGGGAGATGGAGGGCGGTGTTGGTGGATCCGCCGATCGCCATGTCCACGCGGATCGCGTTGCGGAAGGAGTCCCTGGAGACGATGTCCCTGGGCTTGACATCCTTCCTGACGAGCTCGACGATCCTCCTGCCGGTCTCCCTCGCGATCTGGAGCTTCCTGTTGTCGTCGGCAAGGGAGGTCCCGCAGCCTGTGAGGCTCATGCCGATGGTCTCGGTGAGGCACGCCATGGTGTTGGCTGTGAAGAGTCCCGAGCAGCTTCCCCTTCCGGGGCAGGCGGTGCACTCGACGGTGCGGAGCTCATCCTCCCCGATCTTCCCGGCGCTGTAGGCACCGACGGCCTCGAACACGGACTGGAGGTCCATGTTCCCCTCTTTGCCGGCACCGGGCTCCATGGCCCCTCCTGTTACAATCAGAGCGGGGACGTTCATGCGTCCGGCCGCCATCAGCATCCCGGGGGTGACCTTATCGCAGTTGGAGACGCCGACCCAGCCGTCGAGGGCGTGTCCCTCGACCATGACCTCGCAGCAGTCGGAGATGACCTCCCTGGAGATGAGCGAGTACCTCATCCCCTTGTGTCCCATGGCGATTCCGTCGCAGACGGCGGGGACACCGAAGACGAAGGGCTTCCCTCCGGCCTCTATGATGCCCTCCTTGACCGCCTCAACGATCTCGTTGAGGTGGATGTGCCCGGGGACGATGTCGTTCCAGGAGTTCGCTATACCGATGAACGGCTTCTCGAAGTCCTCGTCATCGAGGCCGTCTGCGCGGAGCAGGCTCCTCTGGGGGGCCTTGTCCAGGCCCTTCTTAACCGCGTCGCTTCTCATGATGATCACATCGGTTGAATGGTTTGGCATTATGGGGACGTATGTTAAGTTTGCGCAGAGACCAGATGCATATGTCGACCGAACGGCGCGAATCCAGCGCGGTGCGGTAGACGGATGTCTAGAAAGGAAATGGTTTGGCAGGGGGCGGTCGCCCCCAGCGGTTGACCTCAGAAGACGGTCGACGACCCTTCCAGGTACACGGAATAGAGGTCCTCCCCGACGGTGTACTCCGTCAGGTAGTTCACGCCATCGGAGGCTCCGACGTAGTAGTACGTCTCGTACTCGGCCTCCAGATAGTACACGTCGCAGACGATGTCGCCCCAGATCGTGTCGATGACGGACTGTCCGATGAGCTGGACGTCGATCCCCTCAGCGTATCCTTTGAGGAGCTGGAAGACCGACATGACGGCAGGGTCGCCTCCGTTTACGGAGACCATGGCGTTCTCCCCGTCCACGGACACCACGTCGTACGAGATGCTGCTGAAGGGCTCGGAGTTGATGTAGACGTTGTAGTCGAACCACGACCCCTCCTCGACGTAGCCGAGGTTCGTCCTGCCGCCGGTCATGTCTGTGCCGTCGATGGACGTGTCCACGACCAGCATGCGCTCCTCGTGGGTGAAGATCCCGTCGTCGAGTTCGGTGAACCTGTTCTCGTACACGACGATGCCGTCGTAGACGTAGAGATACGTCGTGACGCCGTCGTTGGTCTGCGACATCAGCATGTCGCACCTGAGCTCGCCGTAGACGGTGTGCAGCACGATGCTGCCCACCTTGCTCCCGACGGGTTCGGTGATGTAAGAGCCGACGAGGGTGTCGACATAGAGACCGTCCTCGTAGGTCTCGTAGAATATCTCACCATCGATGACCTGCTGGACCTGGTTGACGACGAGGTTGTAGTCCACGCCGCCCTCGGGGTCGCTGTATATGGTCATCACCATCTGGCGGTCGCCGGCGGTGAGGTCCTCCTGTCCGACTATCTCCAGGTCTCCGCAGATCTTGTTGGAGTATGCGAGTGCCGCGCTGCATGTCGTGTTGCCGTCCGAGTCGGAGTACTGGAGTCCGTAGCAGATGCCGTCATCGACCCCCACGTAGGTGTAAGTGTACCCGAGATCCGTCTCATAGGCGCGGACCTCGCAGAGCCTTGGGCCGTAGCTCGACTCCACCAAAGAGGTCGAAACCACGGTGTACTCCCCTGTGTAGCCACCCGCGAAGAACTCCTCCAAGGTGCATGTGACGTACTCCTCCCTGAAGTCGTCGTAGAACGTCAGCGTGCCGTCCTCGTTAGCCATCTGATAGGTGTATGTGATGATGAAGCTGTCGACCAGGTCCGTGCTGGCCTGGAAGGCTATGTAGTCGCCGACGATGAGGTCTATGTGATAAGTGCTCGATCCGTACTCCGGGGCCTGCATGGTCGTGGAGTCGGACACCAGGATGCGCTGGATGACGTTGTCCGTGGAGAGCACAGTGTAGGACCCGACCTCATAGAGCACGTCGCCCGTCTCCAAATCGACGTATGATATGGAAAGTCCCTCGGAGTCCTCCATGGCGTAGACGTCGCATACCTTCTCACCCAGGATCGGGATGTCCACGGTGATGCCCTCGTAGCGTAGGTTCTCCTCCGGGAACTCAGGATACAGATACTCGCGGTCGGCGTAGAAGACCATGCTGGAGATGCCGCCGCTCTCCTGGATTATGTACTTGTCGTTCTCGATCCCTATGATCGTCTCGGTCACGAGGTTCTGGGTGCGGTAGCCCTCGGAATCCTCCTCGATCTGAGCGTAAATGCGATAGTCGCCAATCTGCGCGTCCCTCCTCTCGTCCGGACCGTTGTCCATGTAGAGGAACGAGAACAGCAGGCAGATGACGATGATTACCGCCGCCACGCCCATGAGCTTGACGTTCTTGCTGTTCATGGGAATGAATCGGGATGTGGATTGAAAAAGATGACCTGCACTTCTAGGAGCGGACACTTACGAACAGGAAAAATGGTAAGGGACGGGGTTTCCCCCGTCTTGATTGTAGAGGTTTCTTCAGGCGCTGCGGAGAACGATCTCGATGTTGACACCATCGGGAACCTGGATCCTCATGAGCTGCCTGAGGGCGCGCTCGTCGGCGTCCAGATCGATGAGCCTCTTGTGGATGCGCATCTCCCAGCGGTCCCAGGTCTCGCTTCCCTCTCCGTCAGGGCTCTTCCTGCAGGGGACCCTGAGCTTCTTTGTGGGAAGGGGTACGGGCCCGCGGATGTCCACGCCAGTCCTCTGGGAGATTCCCTTGATCTGGGCGCAGACGCTGTCGACCTTTGCGGGGTCGGTGCCGCTGAGAGAGATTCTTGCGCGCTGTGACATCGTTTATCCCTTAGAGATAAAGTGAAGAGGAGAGGGCCCCTTCAGGCCTTCTCGACTTCGATGCACATTCCAGCAGCGACGGTCTGACCCATGTCACGGATGGCGAACCTTCCGAGAGGCGGGTACTCTTTCGCGGTCTCGATGACCATGGGCTTGGTGGGCTCGAGCTTGACGACAGCGATGTCACCGGTCTTCAGGAAGTCGGGGTGGTCGGCCTTGACCTGTCCGGACTTGGGGTCGATGGTCTTGATGAGCTCGACGAACCTGCAGGCGGTCTGAGTGGTGTGGCAGTGGAACACGGGGGTGTATCCGACTGTGATGACCGAGGGGTGGTTCAGCACGACGATCTGAGCGGTGAAGGACTTGGCGACGGACGGCGGGTTGTCGACGGGTCCGGCGACATCTCCCCTCTTGACGTCGTTCTTGGCGACTCCACGGACGTTGAATCCGACGTTGTCACCGGGGACGGCCTGGGGCATCTGCTCATGGTGCATCTCGATGGACTTGACCTCTCCCTGAACGTGGGAAGGCTCGAACATGACCTTCATGTTGGGCTTGAGGATACCGGTCTCGACACGTCCGACGGGGACGGTTCCGATTCCGGTGATGGTGTAGACGTCCTGGATGGGCAGCCTGAGGGGCTTCTCGGTGTGCTTCTCGGGGACCTTGAGGTTGTCCAGGGCCTGGATGAGGGTGGGTCCCTTGTACCAGGGCATCTCGCCGGACAGGGTCTTGATGTTGTCGCCGTTGTAGGCGGAGACGGGGATGAAGGGGACCTCGTCGGTCTTGACACCGACCATCTTCATCAGCTTGGTCATGGCCTCTTTGGCCTCGTTGTATTTGGCCTGGTCGTACTTGACGGCGTCCATCTTGTTGATGGCGACGATGATCTGCTTGACACCGAGGGTGGTGGCGAGGAAGACGTGCTCCTTGGTCTGAGCCTGGGGTCCCTCGACGGCAGAGCAGGTGATGATGGCTGCGTCAGCCTGGGAGGTTCCGGTGATCATGTTCTTGACGAAGTCACGGTGTCCGGGGGCGTCGATGACGGTGAAGTAGTACTTGTCGGTGTAGAACTTCTTGTGGGCGACATCGATGGTAACTCCCCTCTCCCTCTCCTCCTTGAGTCCGTCCATGACCCAAGCGAAATAGAAGGATCCCTTTCCTTTCTCCTCTGCCTCTTTCTTGTATTTCTCGACGATGTGGGGGTCGATCGCGCCGGTCTCCAGGAGGATCCTTCCGGTGAGGGTGGACTTTCCGTGGTCGACGTGGCCGATGATGACCAGATTCATGTGCTCTTTCTCTGCCATTGTTTATTCCTCCGTTGTGGAACGCTATTTTGAGCGATAAGGGGTTTGGTATATAAGGTTTACAGACTCCCGCTCGACCTCAGAGGCCGGCGTAGTACTTGTCGTCGTAGGGCTCGGGGTTGAGTCCCTTGCGGGTCCTGATCTCGGTGACGATCTTCTTCTGAAGCTCGGGCGGGACCTGGTGGAACCCGGCGTTCTCCAGGGACCAGATAGCGCGTCCCTGGGTCGATCCGCGGATGTCGGAGGAGAATCCGAACATGTCCGCGACGGGAACCTCGGCTGTGACTGTGGAGTCGGAACCCTCCTGGCCCATCTCGAGGATGGTTCCACGGCGCTGGTTGATCAGGTTGACGGCTCCTCCCATGTAGTCGGGGGGAACTGCGACGTACAGCTTCTGCATGGGCTCGAGCAGGATCCTTCCGGCCTGGCACATGGCTCCGTAGATACCGTCCCTGACGGCGGGGATGATCTGGGCGGGTCCCCTGTGGATGGTATCCTCGTGCAGCTTGGCGTCCATGAGGCAGACCTTCAGTCCGGCGACCTTCTCGTTGGCGAGGGGTCCCCTCATCATGGCCTCCTCGAAGGACTGCTTCACGAGCTCCATGGTCTCGTGCAGGTACTGGATACCCTTGGTGCAGTCGATCAGGACGTTGTTGTTCTTGAACGCGACGACACCCTTGGCCTCGACATCGCTCATTCCGAGACCCATCAGCTGCTGGGCAAGGGCCTTGGGGTCCTTGATCTTGGCATCGACGTCGATCTCGTTCCTCCTGATGGCATCCTTGACGGACTCCTCCAGGGGGCTGACGATGAAGTAGAACTTGTTGTGCTTGTTGGGCGACTTACCCTCGAACTCGCTGGGGTTGGATCCCTTGACGGACTCCTGGTACACGACGATCGGAGGGGACGCGATGATGTCGACGCCCTGCTCGTTCTTGATCCTGTACTCGGTGATCTCCAGGTGGAGCTCTCCCATTCCGGACATGAGGTGCTCGCCGGTCTCGTTGTTGATCTCGATGTTCAGCGAGGGGTCGGCCTTGGCGATGACCCTGAGGACCTCGACCAGCTTGGGCAGGTCGGCCATGTTCTTGGCCTCGATGGCCTTGGTGATGACGGGCTCGGAGTAGTGGGACATCTTCTCGAAGGGCTCCATGTCCTTGATGGAGGACACGGTGCTTCCGGCGATGGCGTCCTTGAGTCCGGTCAGCGCGACGATGTTTCCGGCCTTACACTCCTCGATGGGCGTCCTGTCGGCTCCGACCATCAGGGCGACGGTCTGGACCCTCTGGGGGTTGGGCTGTCCGGCGATGTACAGGGTCTGTCCCTTCCTGACGGTACCGGAGAACAGCCTTCCGATGGCGATCTCTCCGGCCTGCTTGTCCATGATGATCTTGGTGACCATCATGGCGACGTCGCCGTTGGGGTCGCAGTTCAGCATCTCCTGGCCGATCTTGGACTTCAGGTCTCCCTTCCAGATGACGGGGATACGGACCTTCTGCGCGTCGGGCGGGCAGGGGATGTGGTTGATGGCCATCTCGAGTGCGACATCCGCGAGCGGGATGATCTTGGCGAGCTCGGCCTGTCCTCCCTCGCGTCCGCAGTACTCGAACACCTTGGTGAGGTTCATGCCCATCTTCTTGAGCTCGGGCCTCTGGAGGTAGGGGATGGAGACCGCCCAGTTGTTGTAGGCGGATCCCAGAGCGACGGTACCGTCCTGGAGGCTGACCTGCCACTGCTTGTTCAGAGGGGCGGGGAGGATGTCGGCGATCTTCTTGTTGAACTCGGTGATGATCTTGGAGAACTTGTCGATCATCATCTGGGGGGTGAGCTGCTGCTCGACGATGGCCCTGTCGACCTTGTTGATGAACAGCATGGGCCTGACCCTCTCCTTGAGAGCCTGCCTGATGACGGTCTCGGTCTGGGGCATGATTCCCTCGACGGCGCAGCACAGGATGTACACACCGTCCAGAGCCCTCATGGCCCTGGTGACGTCTCCACCGAAGTCGACGTGTCCGGGGGTGTCGATCAGGTTGACCAGGTAGTGGTCGACCTTTCCGGTTCCGGGCTCCTTGTAGGGAACGACCATGGCCGCGGAGGCGGCGTTGATGGTGATTCCCCTGGCGGCCTCCTGCTCGTCGTAGTCGAGCAGGCGCTGCTCTCCGGCTGTCTCGGAGGACATCATTCCGGCACCTGCGATCAGGTTGTCGGAGAAGGTGGTCTTTCCGTGGTCGATATGCGCTGCGGTTCCGAGGTTCCTGATGAGTTTCTGATCCTTCATCAGCTCGACTGCTTTCTTCGCGTTGTCTTCTCTACGGCCCATGTTCACTCACCTTTGCTCAATGGGATCATCTGGCGGACTGGGCGACCCTCTCGGCCTCCTCCTTCTTCGCGACGGAGTAGGAGGTGATGTCACCCTTGGCGGCGAGCATGAGCTCGTCGGCCAGGCACTCGTATACGGGTTTCTTGTTCTTGGTGGAAGCCGCGACGACACCGGTGCTGAGGTTCCTCAGGGCGATGTCGAGCCTCCTCTGGGGGGAGATGTCCACGGCCTTGGGGACGGAGATTCCTCCGAACTGGAGCCTGGTGACCTCCTCGCGGGGAGCGGCGTTCTCGAGGCCCTCGATCAGGACCTGGACCGGGTTCTTGTGGGTCTTGGCGGCGACGATGTCGAACGCCTGGGCCACGGTCTTGTACGCCTTCATCTTCTTTCCGGTGTACTTCTCGGTCCTCATGATGTTGTTGATGAGCCTCTCGACGATGCTCAGCTTCGACTTTCCGAACCACCTGTTGGCGTGCTTTCCTCCGGAGTGGGGGACGTTGGTGGGGGTCAGGTCGATGTACTTGGCAAGTCCTCCGTCGTTGACGACGACCTCGGAGGTGTCGTACTTGCCGAAGATGAGCGCTTTCTGTGCTACGATCTCGTCTGACATTTGAATCATCTCACGGGTTTGTCCGTCCTGCCCCTGACCATCTGGTCGAGGGAGACGTTGTTGACTTTGATGACTTTGTAACGGACTCCGGGAATGTCTCCGTAGGACCTTCCCATCCTTCCGCCGATACCCTCGACCATGACCTCGTCGTGCTCGTCGATGAAGTTGATGGCTCCGTCTCCGACGGCGAAGGCGGTGATCTGGCGTCCGTTCTTGATGAGCTGGACCTTGACGCACTTCCTGATGGCGGAGTTGGGCTGCTTGGCCTCGATTCCGACCTTCTCCAGGACGATTCCACGGGCCTGGGCGGATCCCTCGAGCGGATCGGACTTCTCCCTCAGCTTGAGGACCCTCTTCTTGTAACCCCTGTCCAGCCAGCGGAACTTCTGGCGGTCAGTCTTCATTTTCCTTGCGGTGTACAGACCGTTTCCCACTTTTTCACCTCGAATTTCTGTTGATTTCGATTGGAACGTCGATAGCCCGACCTAGGTCGGACCTCTAATGCTAAGGTGGCTAGCCTCACATCATATTTAAAATAATCTTAGAGGAAGTGGTTTTCTCGGTATCCCTACGGAACACTGGCTAAAGCTGTGTTAACTATATAGCTCCCTGCAGGTCCTGCCGAGCACCTTCATGCCGGCCTCGATCTGCTCGTCCGTGGGGGTCGCGAAGTTCAGGCGGATGGTGTTCCTCCCGCCGCGGACGTGGAACGGCCCTCCCGGCATTACCACCAGCTTCCCCTCCAGCAGCCTCTCGTAGAGCCTCATGGCGTCGGTGCCCTCCGGGGTCTTCAGCCACACGAACATCCCGCCCTGCGGGTCGTTCCAGCTCACGGTGTCGGGGAGGTTGTCCTCCATCGCGTCGAGGAACACGCGCTTCTTCCTGGCGTACCCCGCGCGGAGCCTGTCGAGGTAGGCGTCGTAGTCGTTCTCCTGGAGGAAGCGGTCGATGATCCTCTGGCAGAACGTGTTGGACTGCAGGCAGCAGGCCTCCAGGGACCTACCGGCCTTTGCGACCATCCAGTCCGGGACGACCATCCACCCGACCCTCATGCCGGGGGAGATCGTCTTGGAGAACGAGCCGGTGAGGACGGTGTCCTCGGGGGCCATGGACTTCATGGTCCTGCCGACCCTGCCGTCATAGCCGAGCTCGCCGTAGGCGTCGTCCTCTATGAGCATGCAGCCGGAGCCGCGGATGATGTCCGCGACGCCCTTCCTGACATCCTCGGAGTAGCTCGCCCCCGACGGGTTCTGGTGGTTGGGTATGGAGTAGAACAACTTGGCTCCGTCCGACACGGCCGCCGCCAGCTGGTCCAGGTCAGCCCCCTCGGGACCGACGTCGACGCCGCGGAAGTCAGGGTCGTATGCGGAGTAGGACTGGATCGCTCCCAGGTACCCCGGGTTCTCGACGGCCATGACGTCCCCGTGCTCCAGGAACATCTTGCCCATGAGGTCGAAGCACACCTGGGACCCGCTGGTCATCAGCACGTTCTCCCAGGACGCCTCGAACCCGAGCTCCTTCCTGCACCTCTCGGCGATGCGCTTCCTCAGCGGGATGTAGCCGGTGGCGGTGTCGTACTGCAGGGCCCCGTACGGGTCCTCGGACATGACGTCCTCGATCGCCCTGGTGAGGGCCGGGATGTCGAACAGGGAGTTGTCAGGCAGACCGGTGGCGAACGCGATCATGCCGGGCTTCGCCGCCACGTCCACCAGGCCCATGATGAAGGAGTCCATCGTGGACTCCGCCGAGCGTGAGAACCTGTGCTCCATCGTATCACCACTCCATCGCGTCGAAGGCCGCCTGCATCATCTGGGCGGTGACGTCCCTGAGCTCCGGGTTCATGCGGGTGATCTGGTCGTGCCAGGCCTTTATCCTGGCACCGTCTGGCTTGCCCGAGGCGACCATGTCGCCGGGGAGCGGGATGCGCTTGGACCTGCTGACGTAGAGCCAGTACTCGCCGGTCTCGTCCCTCCAGAGGAACGGCAGCGGCCTGACCCTGACCGGAATCGACGCGCGGTCCCTGCCGTCGTGGACCTCGGCCACCTCCGCCTCCACGACGTCCGGCGTAACGGGGACTGAGTTCTCCCCCGCCTGCAGGGCGACCTCCTTCACGGACTTGTCCATCTTGTAGAGGCGGCACACGTACTGCCCGTTCTGGGACACCGTGGCGATGACGTTCCCGTCCGCGAAGGACGCGGACATCCTCGGGGGGTTCCTGATGGTCATGAACCTCCTCATGGGGAACGAGTTGACTGTTATGTAGAGGGTGAACTCCCTGGCGGACGAGGAGTAGATCTCCTCCTTGATCGAGTTCAGGGGCACGCGGTAGGTGTCGTCTGTCCAGTCGGGCGTGACCTCCCTCTTCTTCCCCTTCTCCCCGCCGAAGAACAGGGCCTTCTTCCTGGCGCCTGCCACCGTGACGATGAGCGTGTCGCCCAGGTCCCCCACGTCTGCCTCGAAGGGCTGGAAGCGCACCGGGCCGGAGCCGATGTCGTAGGTCACGGCGGGCATGTTCCAGACGATCCTGATCTCGGCGCCGTTCCTGTCAAACGTCATGGGGCCGTCGTAGATGTCGGCCTCGCCCGAGCTGCCGAACGCGGCGTATGAGAACACCGGGTCCGCGGGTATGTCCCCCTTGCCGGGGCGGCTGCACTCGAAATCCGGGATGTACACGAACCTCTCGGATGCGAGCCTCTGGGACTCCCTGGAGAGCACGATCTCCATGACACCGTCGGCCTCCGTCTCGATTGTCATGTTGCCGGACACGGGGGCGTCGCCGCCGGCGATCCTCGCGCCGGACGCGTCCAGGAGCTCGACTGTGCACTCCGCGAGCTCGCAGTTCTCGACCGCCACGGTGAACGGGGGGAATCTCCTGTGGATCGGAAGGGGCTCCCCTCCGACGACAGCCTCAGCGTCCTGGATTCCCGCGGGCATCCTGATGGCGCCCTTGGCCTTCTTCCTCTTGGCCTTGGGCTTCTTCTCCTCCTTCTGCTCCGGAACCGGCTCGGCCGGGACCTCCGGGGCGGCCTCTGCGGGGGCATCCTGCTGCGCCTCCTGGGGCCTGCCGTGCTTCCTGTCGTCCAGCCAGACGCCTCCGGCGACGGAGACCTCCGCCCTCTCGACGATGGCGTCGCCGACCTCGACCGTCTCGAGGATCTCGGTCTTCACCGTCCTGAGGCTCGTCCCCCTGGCATGTACTATGAACGTCTCGCCCACCGGCCTCCCGACCGGCAGACCGATGTTGTTGAAGAACATCACCCCGCGGGGCTTGTGACGGTACGCGTCGACCCCATCGATGACGAGCGTGAAGGGCTCGAGCGGCGACACCCCCGCCGATGTGATGTCGATGGTGGCGGAGCGGGTGGTCCTCCCTCCGGCGCGCGGCGCAGAGTCGAGCCTCCCGAGGGGGATGACCCCCTGGCCGCAGTCCACCGCGACCTCGAACCTGGAGTTCTCGCCGGCGGTGTACCTGGGTATGTAGAGCTGGAACCTCCCGTCCTTGTAGTTGAGCTTGGGGCTGGCGCTGCCGAACCCCGTCTGGACATCGCCCCTCGGCCGCTCCTGGCGCGGACGCCTGGGTTCCGGCGCGGACGCCTGGATCGGCGCCCTGTCCTTCTCGGAGAAGAATTCCTCGAAGCTCATTTCGGAGATGTCCTTGTGCCCTTCCATTCTACCACTCCCGGCTCTGTAATCCCACAATATAGTTAATCTCTACCATAAGGGGAGCGACCGTCCCGCGGGAGACGGGGACGGGCATCGGATTGCCGGCCCGTATGCGCGGTCGGGCGGCCTCCCGGACCGCCGTCGCCACATCCAGTACTATACAATACATATGTCTCCGTATCGATGATGTTCATGTTCATTTGAACATCCATGCTCCAAATCTTTATATCACATGCCCGCGTACGAAGGTTCCCGTTGATTTGACATGAAGTTGATTTTCGTCAGCGGCGGAGTGATATCGGGTCTGGGCAAGGGCATCACCGCCTCCTCCATAGGAAGGCTCCTGGAGTCCCGCGGGATCAAGGTATCGGCCATCAAGATAGACCCGTACCTGAACATCGACGCGGGAACGATGAACCCGTACGAGCACGGCGAGGTCTACGTCCTCGACGACGGAGGGGAGGTGGACCTGGACCTGGGGAACTACGAGAGGTTCATGGACCTGCACCTCACTAGGGACCACAACATCACCACCGGCAAGGTGTACCGCTCGGTCATCGAGAACGAGAGGAGGGGCGAGTACCTGGGGAAGACCGTGCAGATCATCCCGCACGTGACCGACGAGATCAAACGCAGGATCACCACGGTCGCCAGGGAGTCCGGGGCGGACGTCGTCATCGTCGAGCTCGGAGGTACCGTCGGCGACATGGAGTCCATGCCCTTCCTGGAGGCCGCCAGGCAGCTGGGGAGGGACCTGGGCAGGGAGGAGAACGTGCTGTTCGTGCACACCACCCTGATCCCCATCATGGGATCCGTCGGTGAGGAGAAGACCAAGCCGACCCAGCACTCCGTGAAGGAGCTCATGGGCATGGGGATCAGGCCCGACATCATCGTGGGCAGGTGCTCCGAGCCCATCAGCCAGGCCGCCAGGTCCAAGATCGCCATGTTCTGCGACGTCCCGGAGGCCGCTGTGATCTCAACGCCCGATGCGCGCACGATCTACGAGGTCCCCCTGAACCTTGAGAAACAGGGGGTGGCCGACTACATCATCGACAGGATGAAGCTGAGGCCCCTGACCACCAGGAGGGACATGGGCTCCTGGGAGAAGTTCGTGAGCAGGATAGTCAACCCGAAGAGGGAGGTCACCATCGCCCTGGTCGGCAAGTACACCTCTCTGGCGGACTCCTACCTGTCTCACCTGGAGGCCTTCACCCACGCCGGCGCGGCGAGGGAGTGCAAGGTCAGGATAAGGTTCGTCGACAGCGACGACCTCACCTCCGGATCCCCGGAGGAGATCCTCGGAGGCGTCCACGGCATCATAGTCCCCGGAGGGTTCGGTACCAGGGGCGTCGAGGGGAAGATCGCGGCCGCCAGGTACGCCAGGGAGAACAACGTCCCGTTCCTCGGGGTCTGCCTCGGGTTCCAGATAGCCACGATCGAGATCTGCAGGGACGTCCTCGGACTGGGGATGGCCAGCAGCACCGAGTTCGACCCGGACACGCCGGACCCCGTGATCTGCATCATGGATGAGCAGAAGGGTGTCAGGGACATGGGCGCCACCATGCGCCTCGGGGCCCAGGACGTGGTCGTCGCCGAGGGGTCGAAGGCGTACGGGCTGTACGGCTCAACCCAGGTGTCCGAGAGGCACAGGCACAGATACGAGGTCAACCCAGACTACATCGACAGGATCGAGGCCGCCGGGTGGAAGTTCACCGGGAGGTCCGAGTGCGGGACCAGGATGGAGATCGGCGAGCTGGACGACCATCCGTTCTTCGTCGCCTCGCAGTTCCATCCGGAGTTCAAGAGCCGCCCGAACCGCGCCCACCCGCTGTTCAAGGGCTTCATCGCCGCCGCGCTGAAGTACCAGAGCGAGCACACCCCAACCGA
>ERZ779877.538-NODE-538-length-40491-cov-5.740330_pt1 | contig 40491 bp, 67 predicted proteins | sample MGYA00511556_ERZ779877 | MGnify/ENA primary metagenome ERZ779877 (study PRJEB29588, sample SAMEA2159338) | human gut metagenome | biome: human gut; feature: human-associated habitat; material: faeces | place: Denmark | collected 2008/2010 ...
CCTTTTAAGCAGGGTGTCCGGGGTTCGAATCCCCGCTGGAGCACCAACACAAAATGCGAAAAAACCTTGTAGTTCCAATGACTACAAGGTTTTTTCGCGTATATGCAGCGTTGCTCAAAACTACGCTTTGGAGCCCGATAAACGGGGCGAAAACCGGGGTCCCAAGGTGTTTTGGGGTTCCATTTCGGGCTCAAATTATGAGAAGTACGATACATCAAAGTGGTTTGCTTTTGCCATAAAACACATAGACAGGTCGTTTTTTGATTGACTACAATACACTGTGCTTGAAGGAATACTTCAAGCATTTTTGGCTTGTAGTTCGCAGGCAAAGTTATGTATAGTATTCACGATGTTTTTTATCTGCTGCAAGCTGTTTTCCACAAAATCTTTAGATATGTTATCTTTTTCTGCGGATTCATGGCTTCTGTCATCCTGATGAACTATTTTGTTTCTGCGAGCAAAAAGTGCTTGTATCATGCGCTTTCCGTTATTTACAGCTTCTTGCTGCTTGCAGTTCGGAAAAAGAGTGCACATTACATCTTTAAAAGGAATGCCTATAAGATTCAACTGGTCATGCATTACCTCAGCAGATAATAAAACTTTATCCGACAAGAAATTATTCACAAAGCTGAAAAACCATTCTTTAGATTCAGGCGTGTTTAAGGCATCCTCGACCTGTAATATAGGGACTTTTAAGCCGGAATACTTTTGCGATCTATTCCAATTTCCCACAAACATTTCATACAAACAGTATTTACTGATCTCGTGAAGATAGAAATCGAGAATTCCTTCCGCAAATACAAATATTGATCTTAAAATGTTGTCGCCCTCGGATGTTTTTCCATTCTCAAGAAGACTATCGTATACAAGATATTGCTTTTCTATTGAGGTAAGGCTATCATCAAAATGAGCTTTTATTTCTGCAAGGTCGAACATTGTTGGCACAGAAATGGCATCCCTTGTGCCTTCGGACCGCGGTCTTAAATGTAAATCTTTTTTCACTTGATCACCTCGGACAGGCGCTCAAGAGTATCAGCAAAAGAGGTGTTTAACATGGGAATAGCACCGTATTTCCCCAAAATATACCCTTTTCCAAATTTTTCGCCTTTTCGCACATTCTTAATTTCGGCTAAAGAGTACAAATCAGTAGAGCGATCTTCTTTTCTGAGTTCGGTAAACCATATTTGGTCACGCCTAAAAATGCCTAAATCAAGTAAACTCGTATCGTGCGTTGTAAATATGATCTGAGAGTTGCTTTGTGTGAAAGCAGAAAAGAATTTTAGTATAGCCTGAAGTAGCGATTCGTGAAGACTTGTTTCAAGCTCGTCGCAAATAAGAACTTTCCCAGTGAACATTATATCTATAAATGGGCATAGAAAAGAAAACAGTTTTTTTATGCCAGCGGATTCTTCACTCATTAAGTCTGTTTCAAAAGAGCTATAAATGACTCTTGCTTGAATTGAGTCAACTTTTTCTTGTATGAGCCGCTTCTTGAACTCATCAGACAAAAAATCAGGGAGAACTGCTTCATCAACTGGGATGCTTTTTTCTTCTATTTCAACAATTACATCAGTAATATCTAATCCTATGGATTTCATAAGGGCTAAAACAGCGCTTTTCATAGGTTTATTGGATGCCATTTGATGTAAAGAGTAGTTCATCCAGCTCTGAGTTGATTCACCATATTCATAAATTACTAAGCTGTCTTTAAAAAACATGTAGGCCAAAGTAACTTCCTCAACGGTACTGAAGTTTGCCGCACAAGACAACAATAATCTATTTGGTTTTAGGATATCTTTGCAAGCCGTGAATTTATTGGTGAACTTTCTGCCAGTTAAAAACTTTTCACCGCTGCGCTCATAAATTTTCGTTTGGCGCCCATTTGGGAAATAATACAGGTATTCCTCTTTGACTAAATAATTGTTAAGAGTAAAACCAAAAGCAAATCGAAGATCATTAATAATGAACTGCATTTCATACTTGCTATCAGTTAATGCTGTCTCCAATTTGTGAGGCAACTGCCTGACACCGTCTCCAGGTTGATGCATGATTCCCCTGACGACAAAATTCTTTACAAACGAAATTGCATCAATAAAATTGCTTTTCCCAGTTCCGTTTGCTCCGTATATGACAGCTGATCTGAGAAGATTCATTTTGTGCCACTTAATGAACTCATTTTCTCGAGAAGATTCACTTCCAGCTAACATTGAGAAAACTATAGGCTGACGAATTGATTTGTGGTTAGAACATACAAACTCTAAAAGCACTTATAATCTCTCCTTCCTTGTCAATTATTATACCCATCATTTATTATAGTAACACAACTTTGCTCGTTCGCAAGTGAAATTTGCGAATTTTCTGCAAATTTAAAAAATAAATAGTTTGTTTTCATGCATCCTATATCACTTCTGAATAACTAAGGCCGAAAAAACAGCCCTCGGCGGATTTGCCGAGGGCTGTTTTTCTATTCACTTGTTCCCAATATCATCGGTCTTATCCTTGAGCTTTTTGATGCCGCTCGTGAGCCAGTTCGGAACAGGGGCGCCCAATGCCTGGGCATTCTCGGCTATCGATCCGATTTCCGTGAATATGTACCACATTGTGACTAAGGGCCCGAACAGCGTTTCATAGTCAATCGGCAGCGTTATGCCGAGCCCCTGCATGCCTATTTTCAATGCTAAATCGCACATAAAAGCGGCTACTACTGCGACTATCTCGCCGACCTTGTGCCAGCGGCCCTCGCGGGATCTTGCGCTGTTCCAGTCTCCGGCCTTCTTCGCGGCGCACGAGCCCGTTGTCCAGTCGATGATGACAAGCGCGAGAAACAGCATTACCGCCCAGCCTGCCCAGCCTATCAGGCCGGTGATGATTGCCGCAATTGCAGTCGCGGCGCCCTTGATCTCAGTGATTTTATCCGGTGCGTTCATTTACTTGCCCTCCATAATGCGCTGACAGAAGATCATTACTCTTAGCATATCCTCCGTCAGGTCGATCACGCCGTTGCCCTTGCCCTTGATTATGCCGTCGTGCATAAGCTGCTTTACGGTATCGCGGTAAAAGCCCTCCGGCACATCCTCGATTTTGTTCCATCTGACCATTTCTTCATCCTCCGTAAGTCTTTTGTTTACCTCGGCCGCTATCTGCCCGTGCCGCTCGTACAGCCACTGACCGGGGCAGGCTTTGTTTTCATAGTCCCTATGTACGGTCATGTTACAGCCGCCTTTGTGGTTCATGCGGTCGTATTTGTCCGTTGACCAGACCAGCTTTGCAATTCCGTTTCGCTTGCAGATATCGGCCACAAGGGTAATCAGTTTTTTATACACGGCATCTTTAACGGCGTAGGGGTGTCGGTTATCGCACGCAACCTCGATGGTCACGGCGCGCGCGTCGTTGGCGTTGTTGGACGTGCACCAGCTTCTGTCTTTTTCTTCGACGTACATTCCGACGCGCCCATCTGCGCCTATGCCGTAGTTGGCGCTGGCCTGCTTGGTCTGGAACAGCCTGCCTAACGTTTCAACTGCTGCCTGTGCCGCTGCGCAGTGGATTGTGATAGTGTCGATTACATGCCCGTTACGGTTGCCCCGGTGTGGGGATATCTGCGTGTAGTCCACAAGCGGACTGTTTGTGTAGGTCATCATACTTCCTCCCATGCGCTTGGCAGCGCGGCCACGTCATAAACACAGTTGTCCTGTTTGCAGCGATACACCTTGCCGGAAGCGTCCTTGTAGCACTCCCCGGTCATGTACATGCCGCTCGTTCCGAGAGGGGCTACCCATGCTTTGGCCTTTGCGGGATCTTTCGTGTGGCACAGCCCCCACAGAGCGCGAAGCGTTGACGGCCTGCCCTGATAATTCGCGGCGTTGTGCGGCTGAATAAGCGTCCACACCTGCCCCTCGTCCGCAACCGGCGTACCGGCGGGACATGCGCTGTAATCCTTCTGCGCGTTGAAATCGGGCACTTTGCTTTCCTCCGCGATTATCGCCGTGCCGTCCATCGTGCTTGCGCGTCCGCGCAGATTGAGCGCATCATCCGCGCCCTTTTCCTTCATTTTGGTCATGGCTTCTGTCTTCGTCATACGCTGTTTACTCCTTCCTTGTATGCCGCCTCAAGGTCGCCGGTGCTCACGGCGTTTTTCAGCTCGCTGTCCTTGTCCGCTACGACTTGTGCGCCGTTTACCGTTTCGATCTCGCACTTCGGCTCAGTGCCGTGCAGACCGTCGTCGGTAAGCCGGAATACGGTATTGGCTATCTGCGCTACCGTTTCGCCGGTCTCCGCGTCGGTGTACTCCTTTGCCACCTTTGCGCATATGCCCTCCGCCTCCGCTTCATTGCACAGCACATAGCAGCCGTTTGTGTGCAGCCGGATATATACGAAGCTGTCGGAATATCCGGCGATTTCGCTGTTTACTTTTATTGCGTACATTGATTACCCCTCCATTTCAGGCGGCTTGCCTAACCGCTTCCTATAGTATTCAATCAATTTTGACGTTGGCATTGTGCGCAGAAGGTTCTTCCAGTAATAATTTCGCGCTCCCGGCCATTTTTCTGGATCGAAATCCGAAGAATGACAGCCGTTTTTATAATACCGATACAGTCTGTCAAGCAAATTTAGCCTGTATGCGCCCTCCGGCGTATTCGGCCTGAAATATTCCCAGCCATTTTCGGAAGTTACTGCACAAATTTTACGTCCATCGTCCGCGAATAGAAACCCGTTTTCTTCATTTACGATTGCCCCATATGGCAAATTAAAATGTCCTTCAATGCCTTTAGTTTTAAAACGTTTGTACACTACATATTCCATAGCTTGCACCTTACACGCAAAATGCAGGGCAAATAGGGTGTGAATATTGCCCTGATACATGGTTTTGTCCGTTTGAACCATATATATATGCCCACCCGCCACTTGTTGTAGAATTGTAGTAAGCAAAGTCTCGCAACCAGCTATTAGTCACTGGAGAATTTCCCGCAGTATAATAATCATATTGTTTTTGGTATTTTGTCACATAGGGATTTATTCTACCGGATGTTTGGTTTGTAAATTGGATGCTACCGCGAGTTTCATATGCCGAAAGTATGAAAATGTAGTCTGTAGTCGGGGTAACTGCTGATTCTTCCGCTGACATTGCGTTCACAGAATATTTTATAACGTTTTTTAACACTGATTTAAGATCGGCGGGGAGACTGCCGAGAAGTGTCGATGAATCAGCCGCTAAATTTTGCCCGAGATTTTCACGAAAAGTGGTATACGCCCATAATTCGGTAGATGTATCTATAGCAGCAGAAAACAAGCTTGCAATCTGGCCATTCGCCAAAGCCGACTTTCCAAATTGAAAATGTATCCTATTCGCGCCTTCGATTTCAGCGTTATGATCAAAGCCTATAATAAAAGGATAGGCTGTCGCGGGAAGCGAGATACTTTTGCCAAGCACTGTTATCGGCCCGTTAAGCGTCACTGCTTTGCAATCTCCAATGGCCCAAAAATTCGCACCTTGCCCTAAATCAGAAACCACCTGGATAGACTCCCACGTATTATCGTTAAGCACCGTGCTTATATTTACATTTTTTGCAACTATACTAACCACACGTAATTCGGTCTGGTATTTCTTTTTCGCGTTATAGGCAAAAGCGCGATAGTAGTACGTTGTTTCGGCGGTCAATCCCGTGTCCGTGTAGCTAAGCGCAGTGCCCTCGTAAACAACGGTGCCGTCGTTGATGCCCGTAGGCGCAGAGCCGGCCTTGCGCACGATGCGAGCGCCGACAAAGCTGTTGTCCTCGTCGAGGCTAGGCGCTGTCCATGATAAAACCACTGTCAGCGCCGTAGTTCCGGGTAGTACCTTGAAATTTTCAACCTGAGGGCACAACTGCGGAGTGCCGCCTCCGCCGCCTGCGTGATTGATAAGAGGCATTACAAATCCCTCCTGATTATTAAAGTCACCGGGATATCCGTTGTCGGCTTATCGCCCAGCGCGACGAGCTGGATGCTGCCTGCCGCCTGTGTGCCGCCGACGATCATAGCGCCCGACAGCGCCTCCAGCTGCGCTTGTGTTATCCCGTTGTTTTCTCGCGGCAGAAGCTCGACCGCCGATGTCGCCGTAATGTTCGCGTTGCTGACGGTGTATTTCTTCGCCGTTGTCCAGCTCGACGCATATAGCGTTAAATTCACTTTCGACGACCGCCCCGCGGAATACACCTCCCACGTATACCCCGTAGCCGCCGCCGCTGTGCAGTGATAAACAAGCTTTGCCGCCGTGTCGATGTAGGTTTGCCCGACTACACCGACGGTCGATGTTGTGGGTGGAGTGGTGCCGATGATGGGCTGAGGAATGTCCGCGATAGCAGCGGCGATAGCGGCCTGCATAGTCGCTGTGGTAACGACGGCGCTTGCATCTACCGTGACCGAGATACTGCCGGTGTTGGATATCATGATCAGGCCATAGAACGTATAAACGAAGTCCGGTGAATCGGATGCCGACGGAACGTCGATGCCTTCGGAATTCTGAAATAGTGCGAGCAGCTTGCCTTCGCCGCTGCCGACCTTTGCCCATATGCCGAACTGATTAAGGGTGTAGCCGGTTGACGGTGCGGTGATCTGAAGCTGGATTTTAAGGCCGGTGGCGCCGTCAGCCTTGCTGTGGCTTACGATGCTTGCGGCCTGCTTCTGCCCGGCAAGCGCGGTTTGAGCTATCATTGCGGCCTCGGCGACGGTGCCCGTGCCGGCGGCCGCAGAGTATATATTCAGGGTCGTACCCTCCGCCCATGCGGCGAGAAGCTCCGCGCCCTTGTTGGTGACAACACCTGTCCATTTTGCCATGTGTGTACCTCCGGATTAATTGTAGTTTTCGGCGGTGCAGCTATCGACCAGCTCACAGCCGATGAATGCGGCGGCGGTGAATGCGACAGCCTCGGCGCCGGTTTCGTAGTATTCGATGGTGTCCAGTATCGAACGCTGATTTTTGTACTGGTTTACCCATGCCTGCACCTGCGCCTGCTTTGCATCGTCAACGGCATCGGCGGCAATATCTATCTGAACCTTGAAGTGATATTCGCTGCCGTTGTAGTCGTTCCATTCGGCGACGCGGCCTTTTGCGAACAGGATGCTTATAAGCTGCTCGAGCGCGGCCGGTGTGCCGAGGTGGGTGTAGAATGTCAGGGTGCTGGCAACAAGCTCACGCTTTGTCTCGACCGGCAAGGTTTCGTCATAGGCCGGGGTGCGCAGCTCGGCGGCGAGGGCATCCAGCACCGTGTCCGGCGCGGACGCAAGCGCCGCGTATGTGCGCGACTTATCGGCGTAGGAGCATAGCTGCCTGATCTGACGGCCTACGGCGTAGGCCAGCGCCTTGACCTCGGCTGTTTCCAAATGCCCGGGCAGTATGTCGGTCATAAGGCTGTCCTTCAGATCAATCATCTTCAAGACCTCCGTATGTGACCGATGCCGCGGCCGAAAGATTTGCGACGGATGTTGCTGCCACCTTGGTGTAGGCGGGTGCGGACACGACAACGCGCTTTGCACCGGCTGCAATGACCATCGCCGTCAGCTTCGACGGGTTTATATCGCGGCCTATGGTGCGCTGCCACGCCGTGTATTGCGATATGGACGTGTTTACGGCTGCTTGGATATTCTCGGCCTGTGCGCTGTCTTCGCGGCTTATGTAGTACGTCAGGCTTATGCTGTAGCTTACGTTTGCCGGCGCGGCGACAACGACCTTGTCGGTCAGCGGCCGGATGGTTTTTGCGGAAAGGTACGCCGTAAGCCCCTGTATCATCTCCGTGCCCGGCGCGGTGCCGTCACTGTTAAGGAATACGATGTTTACAGTACCGGCATCGTGATTTGCGGACACGACAACGTCGCCCACGGCCGCGCTGTACCGCTTCGCGTGATAGATATACGCATCTGCCGCTCCGGCTGTGGAGTACGCACCGGGTGCGAGATAGATGCGCTCCTTCAGCGCGTCGTCGGTTTCAACCTCCGCTCCTCCTGCCGCATCGGTCGTGTTCGTGACCGATGCGACATACGGTACGGGGTCAACGATGGTCGTCAGTTCTCCGGCGGCTATCGAATTGGCGGCCGCTCCGGCTTCGGTGCACACCGCCGCAACGGTAACGGTCGTGGATCCGGCCGGGATCTCCGCATATTCGACGGTTTTGAAATACAGCGTGCCGCCGGCTGATGCGACGCGAGTACCCTGCGGTATGCTTATTGCGGACGCACGGGCGGCGGATGCAGTGAATTTCAGTGTTGTAGTCGCAGCTGTCGCCGGAGTGCGTTCTACGCCGCGCAGCAGTGCAAGGTTGTCGAGAAAATCGCCGTAGGCATACTTCAAAAGATTTTGCTTACCGGCGCGGTCAACGTACTGCATGGCCAAATAGATCTGAACGGCGGCCGCGTTAATGATTGCCCTGTGCACCGATGCGCGGCCGAGGGTGACCGGCCTGCCGTCGATGCGGGTCATATAGGCCTCAAAGTCGGCTATCATCTCGCGCTGGACATCGTCGACCGTCTTCCCGTCAATGAAAGATATATCGGGGGTATTTTTGATCGCAGATATTTCAGACACCTGTTATCACCACCTTGCTTTTCATTTTTCCGTTGTTTCCTTTATCCCAGGAAACGCTTTTCACCCGCACTCCGGGGATGAATTTTGCAATTTTTTCGGACACTTCCGCCGTGTAAAGGCTTTTTGCCGTCTCCGGCGGCATGTCGATGAAGTCCATGCTCAGGCCGAGCTCGCGGTCAAGCGGTATAGTCCCTGCGCGCGTGGACAAGAGCAAACAAATGCTGCGGTCTAAATCGGCAAGCTTATTGTCCGAAAAAGTGTATTCGATTTGAAAATCGTAAAGGGCGTTCATGAATATTCACCTAAATTCAAAGTGACCGACGCCGCGGCCAGCTCGCCGCGGCTGTAGATGCGATCCCAGCTCTCGGACGCGCTTTCGATGTAAAAGCGGTTTCTGCCGATCATTTTGCCGCCGATTATCAGATACTCCGCGTCGCCGCTCTCGACCATTTCTTCAACAGTTTCGAGCATCGCGCGGGGCTTGACTCCGAGTGCTGCGGAAAGCCGGATGGTCAGACTTGCAGTTTGGGCAGCCGGACCGAGGTATTCTGTCTTGGGCTTTGCCCCGAGTATCTCGTGCGCCGCCCAGCGTCCGGCTACCTCGCGGCTGAGACTTTCAAATGTGAGTACCTGCTCGGCCGAGACTTCAAACACTATTTTTGTTCCCAATGTTCCGATCATAGCCGCTCCTTATTCGTTTGATGTCAGACTGCCCGTCACAGTGACATTGCCGTCAAGGACGATGCTGTCTGCGTGGATTTTTAAAACGCCGCCTTTATAGCGGATATAGGCTTTGCCGTTTTCGTGCGAAAGTTCCTTTCGGTAAATGCCTTCTCCGTTCTCGGGCGGCTTGTTTTTTTCGCTCCACGGGCGGCCGAGGACAACACCGGCTTCCGTGCCGTTGGAAAGATGCAGCACTATCACCTGATCGCCGACCTGGGGCATGAAATATTCATTTGACAACAGGGGAATGAGGCCGGTTACGGCATCGTCCTTGTCGTGGTACACGACGCGGACGAGCCCGGATGCGTAATCAATGGCGGATATTTTCCCGATGCGGATGTTGTTATTCATGTTATTCCTCCGTCAGCGCGTTCGCTGCGTTGATGATCAGCCGGTCAAGCGCCGGCACCAGTGTGTATTTTGCTGCCCAATATGTTGGAGAATTTATAACGCCGTACTTTGTAAGCACATCCAGCGCCGCAGATACGGTGCTTATGCTGCTGCCGCCGCGGTTGACCTTAATGACCGTTGCCATATTGACTATAAGACCGTCAAGGTGCTTGACCTGCGTGTACCGGGCAATCCAGTAAGACATGTCCGTGATAACACCGACAGCGTACAGGCGGCCTATCGAATCCTTCATGACTTCTTCGGACATTGATTCGACTAGAGACATCTCTAAATCCATTGTGTAGCCGCTGCCGGATATGTTGTGCGTAATGCTGTCGATATAGTATTTACCGGATAGCCTGCCGATACCAACGACGGTAACGCATTGCGCCGACACAAGCTGTGCGTCGCCGATGATGCTTGCGCTCAGCTTCGTACTGCCGTGGTTAGCCTTGTTTACTGCTGCGCGGATCTTCCGCTCCGCGTCGGCTCGGCTGTCGGCTTTGCCGGACTGCTTCAAAATACGCTTGCCGTTGCCGATTGAAACGGCGATGTCCGCCTCTGTGGATATATCGGTGTAGGTGTACTCGCCGCCGGTATATGTTCCGGCCATGTCCTTGGACCATGACCACGAGATAAGCGACTCAGTGCCTATCGTGCGGACGGGTGCTTTCGCTTTGTATGCCTCGCGGTCATATACGACGATCTTTTGCCTGTAGACCTTGACCTCGAGGCCGTACGTCTCGCATAGGCTTGAGAAAAAGTCACTGTCGGTCTGCTCCGATTGCTCGACGGACTTGATAATGAAATCCGCCCCGGATACGTCCCAGGCCAGCTTCAGACCCGCTCTCGCAGCAATCTCTGTGCCTATCTCCTTTATGGTGACACCCTCCCAATTTTGGGTGCGCGCCGTGGCCATAAAGCCGCCGTCGGCAGGTGTGGACACCGCGGATATCGTGCCTGTAACTGGCCAGCCCCCGAACTCGAATTTATCAAGAACGAAAAAGCCGCAGTCCAGCGAGGCGCCGTCAGCATCATCGCCGCTGAGCGATATTTTTGCCGACAGCGTATCACCGCTTATAGGCATCCATGCAGTGATCCACTGCCGGGCGCGGTCGTGGATAGATATATCCAGGCTGTCGGCCGCGCCGCTGGCAGGGTCTGTGTAGCTTATGTCGGTGATGTATTCGTCCATCACCGTTTTAACGGCCGCCCCGTTGTAATAAAGGTCTACTTCGGCCTGGCGTGGCTTCATGGGCTTACCCTCCACGCCGGAACGGATATCGCCGTATAATCCTCCGGCAGCTCCGGAGTTTGCAGGGTGACACCGGCAGAGAATACGAAGTTATCCAAAAGCGCAGGATTGTTGGATATCAGCCAATCAATGTGCTTTTCACTTCCGTAGATGGCATAGGATATCTGATCCCAGGTGTCGCCCTGCTTTGTAGTGTAGGTTGTGCTCATGCCTGCCCTCCTTACGCCGGGGAAAACTGCTTGCGGCGCTCTTCATCCTTCATGCGCCGATACAGGCGCTTGAATTCCGCAAAGCTTACGCGGCCGGCTTCCATGGCTTCCTCGCGCGACGGTGTACCGCCGTAGAAATTGAACACAGGGGAGAAGACGATGCTCTCGCCGCCTCCGGCAGAATCGGGCTTCGGCTTCTTCTCCCAATCATCCAGCAGCTGAGCAAGCTTTGACAGCGGAAGCACGGCCTCGGGCTCTCCGCCCTCGCCGACCATAGCCAGTGTCGGAGCTGTTGCAATGCCGCCTGTGGCAAGCATCGGTATCTGCGGAATGTTAAAGCCTAATGTCTTGCCGCCCACGCCGGGCACCCAGTCCGGAATAGATATCTTCATTTCGTTGATCTTCGACAAGACCATATTTATGACGGATATAACAGCGTTGATCGGTGCTTTTGCTATGTTGGCCAGTGCACCAAATTCGTTGCCGAATATCGAGACAACATTTCCCCACGCAGCAGACCAATTTCCGCTGAAAACGTTATCGATAAATCCGATTATGTTAGAGAAAATGGCTTTTATGTTGCCCCAAACGTCCTGTACGCTTTTCCACAGGCCGGACAGGACCGCGCCGAGGGCCGGAAAACGCGAGGATATCGCTGCTATTGCCGTTGTGACGGCAGTGTTGATTTTCGTCCAAATTCCGCTGATCTTCGCGCCGAGCTGTGCGGCCTTTGCCTTGACGGTGTCCCAATTTTTATACAGCCATACGCCGGCGGCGATAAGTGCTGTTATAGCCAAGATTGCAATGCCTATCGGACTTGTTACAAATGCAAGACCGGCGCGGAATGCTTTTGAAGCAACGGCGGCGGCTTTGCTCGCGGCGGCACTGGCTTTCATAGCAAACGTATGCGCCTTGGTTTGCGCCGTCAAGGCAACTGTTGATATTTTGGTTTTAAGCTGTGCTGCTCTCAAAAGCTTGACCGCGGCCGTTGCGCCCTTGTAGGCGGTCGATACGGCTTTGAAGGTCTTGCTTATCCCTACTACAGCAGTGATCCCTAATCCGATATTGATCAGTGCACTGCTGTGCTCAAGCATAAAGCCCAACAGCTTTGCAACCTTGGGGATAATAAACCCCAAGGTCTTTTCCGCTTTCGGCAGCGCATTTGCCGACAGATCATCCAGCGCGTCATTGACATAGGGGAGAATTTTGTTGCCTATTTGCACCTGCAGCACAGCCAGCTTATTCTGCATCAATTGCAGCTTGTTTGCCGTTGTATCGGCGCGCACGGCGTATTCCGCTTCCATGGAGCCGCTGTATGCCGCAGCATCTCCGACCTTGGCAAATTGCTGCTGAAGATAGCCGAGATTCTTCAGAAGCGGAGCTATGGACGAAACGCTTTCCTTGCCGAAGTATTGGCTAAGCGCCGCAGTCTGCTCAGCTGCTGGCAGCTGCTTTATTGCTCCCAAAAGGTCGATTATCGCGCCCTTGGCATCCGTCTGCATGCGGTTTGCCATGTCGGATGCTGTGAAGCCCAACTGCTGCAAAACGGCGGCCTGCTTGGATGTGGCCGATGCGCCGGCGGTCATTGCGATCATCATGCTTTTTATACCGGTAGCGGATATCTCAGCAGTAACGCCGGGCATGGACGCGGCCAGCGCCGCGACTTCACCGGCCGACAGACCTGCAGTCTGACCCAATGCGCCGACGCGCGTGACGACCTCTGAGAGCTTCAGCGCATTTTCGGATGTGGTATTGCCCAAATAGTTGAGCTGGTCACCCAGCGCCGTGACCTGCGTTTGCGAAAGATTAAGGGCCGTGCGCCATGTCGCCATCCATTCACCGGCCTGCTCGGCCGTGGTATCGAACGCAACGCCCATTTTTGCAGCGGTTTCTGTGAACTTCGTAAGATCCTCCGACGCAATGCCTGCCTGTCCTGCTGAAGCCATTATCTGCCCCAGCGCATCCGCGGTCATGGGGATGCTTTTGGACATGTTCAGCAGCGCGTCGGACATTTCGTAGTAGCTTTTGGTGAATGCACCGTTTTGATCGCGCAGTCCGTCAACGACCTTCGCAACGTCGGCCATAGTGCTTTCAAACTCGATCGCCTTTTTTGCGGCATCAACAGTGATTGCGGTGATAGCGGCGCTCGTAGCTGTTGCCATAGCCTTTGCCGCTTTGCCGCTGACCTTTTGCACGCTTGCGCTCAGTGTGTTGACATCTTTCGCAGCGGCGAGGCAGCTTTTTTTAAGTGAGCTATCGACTTTGCCTGCAATCTTCAGTGCAAGCTCATATGTTTTGCTTTTACTTGCCATGCAGTTTTGTTGCCTCCTCCGCGTAGTAAACCAATTCGTCTATCGGTAAATGCATAAAATAATCAACGCCCGTGTGCAGCAGCGCCGACAGGCCGACACACGTTTTTCTTATTTCCGGTGGGGTTATTCGTCCCCACCGAACAGAAAACCCGAAACAGCGTTCCTGACCTTGACCATATCCCTTATGGGCAGGGCCTTGAAGAATTCGACCGGCAGGTGTGCGGCAACGCTGCCCAAAAAGCACGCTATGTCCGGGGTCATTTCGGTCATGGGTGCTGTATTTCCCTGTGCACGCACTGCGCGATCAGCGCGGCACAGATCCTCACCGTTGAGATCTTCGAGGCCGCGCAGATCGACCTCGGTGTAGGTCTTGTTTTCAAAAACAAAAGGCTTGCTGAATTTTACGACGAGGGCTCCTTCCTCGACCTGCGGCATGTTTATGATTTCATCCATAGTTAGCACATCTCCTTAATTTCGGCCAGCATATCAATGCCGTTGACCTTGAAAACTTCGTTGAGCTTGTCCAGCTCGATAACGGGCTCCCCTTCAACCTCGATGAGGATGTACAGAACGGTAAGCAAAACCGATGTGTCCATGGGGTTTCCGTTTTTGAATTTGCCGGCGGCAAGCTTCTTGCTGCGGCCGCGTACGACGCAGCGAATGGGCTTGAATGCGATATTACCCTCGCTGTCGGTGGACTGGCATGCGCCGCGGATCGTGAGATGCACGGCCTTTGTCATGTCCATCATGGACATGGCCTCTTTATCCAGCAGCCGGAAGGGTATCTCGATCTCCTGATTGCCGAAGTAGCCGACGGTGGGGTCGTCGATTTCTCCGAGGATGCCAGCTCCGGTAATGGTTTCGCTGGATGCCTCGAAGTCAGGCAACGACATTTCATCGCCCATGCCCAGCAGACGGTCACCGTCATTGTAGACGTTGTATTTGTTTATCTTGGTGGGAATGTCTTTCATCGCTTAACCTCCAATTACGCTTTCAAGGGCGCTCACGTCGTATTCGCGGATGTTTTCGATGGTTTCGGCCGGAATGTACGGGGCAAACAGGGTGTGCACCGTAAGCTGTCCTGCAAGCAGCTGCTCAATGGAATTTTCGTCGGCTCTGAATTCCATGTGATACGCTGCGCAGTAGTCCCGTGCAACATAGCCGTTGCCGATGATGTTCTGACTGTCAACTATCGACTGGATAAGGCGCTTTGACGCGGGCTTATCGACATACGATGTGTATTTATACACAAATTCGTTGCCGTCCCAGTCGAAGAAGCGGCGCACGGCGAACCATCTGTCTTTGGGGTCTGTGGTATCGGGATATGCAGCGGTATTGTTGCCCCAGCTGCGGAATCCGGCGGCATTGATGGCTGTTATAACACCCACAGCGTTTATGTAGTCGTCCGCCTGCTGCTGATCCAGCAGCACTTCCGTACCATCGGCAAGGACTGTCGCATCGATGGGCAGAGCCTTGTTCGACGGATTGCAGGGCACATCGCCGTTAAGTACGTCGTTGTACGCCATCATCGCGCCGAAGATCGCGGACATGTAGTATTTCTTCTTGCCGACCTGCGCCATCGGCCACAGCGCCGCCGCATGGGGCGATGTAACACCGAGGCTTTCCTTTGCGGTCTTTACGCCGGTGCACACGGTAGCGCCGGAGCTGCCGGAAGGAATGTCTATAAGGCAGACACAGTTGAATACGCCGTTTATGGCCTCGGTCTTTGCTTGAAGCGCGGCGGCTACAACGGCATTATGAGACCAGCCCGGTGCAAGCAGTGTTCCGGGGATCTTGCCGAGCCTGGGGAATACCTGACGGATGGTTTCAAGACCGGTTTCCTTGCCGGTCGATGTATTCACCGCACCGACAATGTCGGATGCCGTCACGCCGGAAGGCTTCAGGCTCTTGCTGCTGATGCTCAGGCTCGACGCTGCGGATGCGGTTTCGGATATAAGCGTGATAACGACGTTGCCGTCATCATCGTGCTCGGCGGAGTAGTCTGTGCCGCGCACAAGATCCGTCTGACCGCTTTTGACGCTGAGGGTATCAAGCAGAACATACTGCTTTTTATAAATGGCCGTCTTGTCGCTGACGGCGCAGCTTTCGGCGCTGTTTTCGGTGACGTGCGCCGTGTTCGCCGGGTCAAGAACGTTTATCAGGATGATTGGCGCAACGTTGAAGATGCCGAACGATGCCTGTATCGACTGGCAAAGCGTGAAGTTATCGAAGTCATCGGAATAGCCGAAGGCTTCAACAGCTTCCTTATAGCTGCTGCAAAGAATGGGCTTGTTCACTGCGGCGGCCGGGTCTTTTGCAAGGTGTATCGGCGCTGTGCCGATTATGACTTGTATTGCCGCGCGGCCTTCCTGGGGCGTGGGCATGCTTGTCGGCTGCTCTACGTTGTACACGCCGTGTCTGTATGCCATATTTCTTCCTCCTTAGAATTTTGCCTGTACGACCTTGTACAGACGGTAAATGTGCCCGCTCTTGCGGTTTAGCTGCTGCCTTACTTCGGGCAGCTTCTCAAGCGGGAATATCAGTTCTTTCATGGCGGGCAGCGCGGATATCGCCTCTTTAAGCGCCGGCGGCAGCTCGCCCTTGTAGACTGTGTACTGTTTTGCTACGCCTGCTATCGTCGGTCCGCAGTAGATCACGACCGGGCACGGCGCAGCGTTTTTATGTTTTGCCATTAGGTTTCAACTCCTTCGCGGTAAATGGCCGGGGCTGATACACTGAAGCCGACTGCCGCGTAATAATACGGGTGTGTGTCCTCGTCAGATATCGCCCACCTGATCGGTGTTTCGACCTCAAAGCTTTTGCCGAAAATGCCGTTTGCACCATAGTGCAGCTTTATCATCTCAACGATGTTCAGCGCATCGGAATACCCCTGTCGGTTTGGATCATGATCGCACACGCCGATCATCAGAACGACATTCGCCGCCTGCCGCTCGTCGCGGTCGTTAAGCTCGCCGTCGGCCAGCTTGACCTGAATATAGGGCTCGGGCGGAACGTAGGCTTCCGGGTCTTCATCCTCGCCGACGCGAATGGGGATAAACTGTCGGTAGATGTGCAGAGTGCTTGCCTCATTTATCGAGCTTTGCAGCTTGAAGTCCTTGAAAAGCTCGGCGAGGTCCTTGATAAGGGCATCCTGCAGGGTGTTCATGTCCATGTATTTTCTCCTTTTGGCTATTCAAGCGCCTTCTCGATGCGCTTTTCGACTTCCTTCGCAAGCATGTCGTAGACCAGCTCGGCAACCTCGGGCTTTCGAGCAACGCGGCCGAACATGTCTGCCGAGGTTAATGAAATTCGCTCATCAATTGGATTGCGGGCTGAGGTCTTACGCTGGAATATGCCTGTGTGAGTGCTGCCGTTTTTGTTCGCTATAGTTGCAATGAAGGCTTTGCGGCCATCAATCTCAAGAGACTTTAAAGGCGCTTCTTTTAGAACCTTGGCACGTGCAGCCAGCCGGGCTGTGTTTTGCCTTGATGTGAATTCATAAAGCTTGTGCTTAGGGCCGCTGGCCAAAACCGTTGCTTCAAGCTTTGAGGTCTTAGCGGCAATGACCTTGCTTTCCCGGCTGAACGTGCCGCTCTTTTTCAGAGCATAGCGCTGCTTATTGTCCTTGACCATCTGTTTACGTGCCTGTCGTGCCGCAGCGGTAAGCGCTGTTTTCAAGATCCTTTTTGAAGCGATCTTTTCCGGCACGTCTTTGAGCCGGGCTTCGATATAATCAAGCTCTGTAGCCGTATCTATGTACAGCATCGGCTGTTCTTTCATGACTTGATTGCCTCCACTTCGATGCCTAAAATACCGGCCTCGGATGTACAGCTTTTAACGCGGAACGGCTTTCGGTCAAGGGTGACTATCATGCCGGGCGCCGGGCGCGGCCCGAAGTCTGCTTTCGCAACGTAGATAAACCGGCGCATCTTATGGATGCCGTCTATCTCCGTGCTCATAACCTTAGCCTTATCGCGCTCGAGCAGCTCGTTGTCGTCAATGACGGCCTTCATGGTCTTGCCGTTAAGCTCGTGGTCGTCGGCAAATTCCAGCCCGTTTAAAAACACCGAGGTTATATCCGCCCTGATTTGGTCCTTGAAGGAAGTGCCCATTACTGGGCACCTTCTTCATTTTCAGCCGGGACATGAACGGCAACTGCCGTCAGACGGTCGATTATAAGCGCCTTAGCCGCTCCGCGGGGAAGCTCTACGCCCATGTCCTCAGCCAGCTTTTTGAGCTCGTCTTTCGACATGCCTTCCAGCTGCGCGGGATCAAGGTGCGCGTCAGCAGCAGTTTCATCCGCGGATCCATCGGACATCTCCTGATCTGCACACTCGGGAGCCTTTTCGGTGTCGATGAACTCGGCGCTCTCCGCTGCGAGCCACGCATTTACCATGCGCTCGTCGTTTGCGGGAAGAGTGTCGCCCGTTTCATACGTGCGGCTGCCGTACAAAATGGGGCGCTTTGCAATAAGCTTTTTCATTCTGCTCCTCCCATTAGCCGAGGAGCTTCACGAGGACGGTCGTATCGCCCGCTGCGGCTGCCGCGACTGCGTAGCCGGCCGGGATATTATCTACTTTGGCGCTGCTTTCGCCGGTCGAAGCGACAGTGGTTATTTTCTTATTCGCAACGTCGTAGTACAGCGCTGCACCCATGGTTACGGCACCGGATGCCTTATCCATGTAAAATACGCCTTCGACGTACAAGGGGCCGGTCGCGCCCTTTGCGATATCGGCACCGGCAACTCCGATGCGTGTTCCGAGGCTTACTACCTCTCCGTTTGCTACGGCGTTGTCGCTGGGGGTGTAGTCCAGCACTTCGCCTGCCTGCCAGTATTTCGCGGTCATATTCGTTACCTCCTATTATTTCAGGTCAGGGCTACGCCGGGGTTCTTTGCAATGCCGCGGAAATCAACTGCGGTAATGCCCCAGTCAAGCCAAATGTCCCATACAAAGCCCAGCTGGCCGGGGACCTCGCTGCGGCGGATGGTCGGGGTCTCCTGTCCGTTCAGATAATCGACCTGCAGGGACTTTGCGTAATTCTTATTACCGACAGCAAACCAGGGGATCGCGCCGCCGGCCGCGAGAACGTTCAGTGCACCTTCCTCGACGACCTTGAGCTTGTTGCGGTAGTTGTACAGTGCGTTTGCGGTGTGGCTGCCAATGCCGGTGACGTCGATCAGCGCGGTTTCAAGCAGCTGGGACATCTTGAAGCCGTAGCCTACGGGCACGATCAGATATTCGGGCTCTACCATGATGCTGTCGCCGAAGGGATCTTTCTGAGACAGAAGCTTGAGCATGATCGCCTGCAGGGTATCAACGGAGGGTGCTGCACCGGTGGCGATCAGGTTGTTATGCGCATTGTCAAACAGCGCTACGCCGTCGAATACTGCGGGGTTATCCACAAGAATCTTGTAGACCTGCTTGTTGATAGTGCGCTTTGCGCTTGTGGCGTACAGACCGGGGATCTCGGTTATAAAGCCGATATCATCGTTTATAAATGCCTGACGCGACATGGAGAACTGCCGGCCGTAGGTGTCGATCTGACGCTGAGGCAGAAGCTCGGTCGACGGCTTGTCGGCCTTCAGCTCGCCGTTTTCGCCGACGCGGAGAAAGTCGCCTGCGCCGCCGGCGAGGTAGCTGTGATCCTTGGTAGGCTTGAAGTCGGAAACGCTGCCCTTGGTGGTCCAAAGCTGGAACGTGGTAGGAACGGTCTGATACAGCTGGACGATGTTTTTCCTGATAGCGTTATCGAGGATCGCGGGGAACGCCGCAGTGGGGTTAAAGAACTGGCGGCAAACGGTGTTGAAAAGATCATCCTTGCTCATACGCAGCAGAGAGGTGGTAGTGCCTACGCCGTCACGCGCAAGGCATTCGATAGCCATGTCGCGCAGTGAGAAGCCGCGCATTTCCTCGGCGCCGCGTGCCGGATTCTGAACTTCGACTCCGGTACGCATAAGCATTGCGTCTGCGGCAGCCTGGCGGAAGTCATCGCCCTCCGAACCGGTCATTCTGCTGCCGACGGGTGCGCCGTGCGCGATGAGATGATTGACTGCGGCCTGACGGACCGCGTTTATGTCGGAGCCGTTGCTGATGTACTCAGCCGGATCCATACCGGCCTGACGGCACAGAGCAGTGATATCGCTGACGCGCTGGCGCTCGGCGATAACTGCCTGACGCGCCGCTTCGTTGATATCGGGATTTTCGGGCACTTCGGGGGGATCGCCCTGCGCCTCTTCGATCTGACGCTGCAGATTATCGAATTCTGCACTTTCCTCCGCCGACAGCGCACGGCCGGCGGCGCGAGCCCCGTCGACGATAGCCTGCTGACGGGCGATCATTTCCTGAATGTTCATGTTAAAAACTCCTTATGTAAAAGATTTTTGTTGACAAGTATCTGCTTTTCGTAGATCGAAAGGTCTACACCCTGCTCAGGAGCATCCGCTCGGCCTACACCTACTGTAGCGTCCGCAGGAACAGAGACAATGGATACCTCCATCGGCATCCACTTTCGGGCAACGCTGCAAGGGCCGGTGAAACGCCCGTCAGCGGATTTTTTGCCGTCGGCGACCTCTTCCCAGCTGTCCACGCTGTAGCGCACAGACGTTGTTTTAAGCGTGCCGGATTTGACTTTTCCGAAGATCTTTTCCGCGTCCTCATCCGTGTCGAATTCGACCTCCGCCATGCCGCGGCTATCCTCGATCCATGCGCGATTTACCTTGCCGATTACTATGTTCGTGTTGTGGTTAAACAGCAGAACACCGACTTCGTTCAACCGTGTAAGATCTACCGCGGCGGGCGAATGGTCAAGGATCTCCTGACCAAACCAGCGCTGGTAAGGCTCCTCACTCGAAAAACTGATTATACGACGGCGGCTGTCTTCCTGACCTCCGTCGCGCATGGACTCGATATGTCCCATGCTGCGCTGACCGTTATTCTTTTCCGTCGGCGCTTTGCTTGCCTTTGTCGGGGGCGTTCTGCTGCGCTGCAGTTCCGCTTCCATAAATAACACCTCCTAATTCGATTCCGACCGTTCTGCCGTAGTCCAGCACCTCGGCCATTTCATTGATTGCTTCTTTCCAGTCCTTGCCCTGTTCGGCGCAGATATCCTGGAACGTTTTCTGCCCGGACTGCAATGCGGTTTTCCCGGCATTGCTTTCCTTTGCAGGGTCGATCCATTTTTTCGGCGCTTTTGTCCAGGTGTGGGAAAGGTATTCGGCTTTTTTATCCCAAAAGCCGGGCATTTCGATAAGCCCGGAGAGATAACAGGAAATTACGAACGTCTCATAAACTTCAGACATGAACTCCGTAAGCATTTCAACGTCCTCGGCATATGTGCTCTCGTCCTCAATGGCGTTCTGACGCGCCGAGGAATATGTCGCGCCGGACATATCACGGCTGACGGCCTCATAGCTAAGGCCCTGCCCTGCGGCAATGAGCGCCTGCTGGGTTTTCAGAAAACCGGCGGCGTCGCTGCCGGAGTTTCCGGGATTGACGGTCTCAATACCGTCTCCTGCTCCGAGCGTCGATATCATGCCCGGCGTGAGCTTCTTGCCCTCGTAGTCGGTGCCGCCGTCGGGGGTTCTCGTTCCGCCGCGACCGAAGCCTCCGGACGGGACTGCACGCTTTATGAAAACTGCAAGACATGCGGCGATGCGCTCCTTTACCGACACTGCGGTTATGAATTCGTTCGTGTCGCGCACGCGTGTAATGGTGGGGGCCATGTCGGACATTTCGCGCAGCTGGCTCGGCCGAGTTTTGGATTTGAAGAAATACACGTCCTTTGCATCAACGTACACAGGGTCGTTGAGCTGCCAGCCCTCAATGTCATACTGACGGATCCAGTAGCCGACCGGCCGTCTCCACTTGTTGTATTCGATGCCGCCGACGACACGGTTTCCGCGGCTTTTCGGCGTGGTCACGTTTATATCCAGCTCGTCTACCTCGATTGCCTGAAGCTGAAACGGGACCATGCCCTGTTTCGTGTATCGGAACAGGAACAGTAGGCCGCCATCGACTTTTTTGCGGTCAATGGCCATGCGCAGGAGCTGATTAAAGCTCTGCTCGCCGGTCACGTCGCAGTTTCGCGCCTTGCACCACTGCCGCCATGCTTTTTCAATCTTTTCGTCAAGCTCGTCATTGCCGGTTTTGGCCTGAAGCGTATAGCCGCGGCCGACGACATTGCGCTTGTAAGCATGAAGTATCGACTGTGCTATATCGCTGTTGCGCTCGAGGTCGCGCGCTCGGGCGCGAATCACATCGCGGCTTGTGCGGTCGGTGATCTCGGCGCTCTCGTTGAACGTGCGCCAGCCGGCGTTTAACCGGCCGAAGCTCGCAGCGTCATAGCTGCGCATGTTTTCAAGCTGCTGCCGCCATGCCTCACGTGCACACGCGAGTCGCGGAGATATCGCGGCAACGATGTTATCAAAGATATTCATGCGCTCACCGCCCATCGAAAAATGCAACGCAGGTCCTGTCCAGCAGACAGTTGTCCTGCCCGCTCGAAAGCTGGGCTTCAAGGTCATCCCTGATTGCCTTCAGCTGTGAAAGGTCGGCGCGCGTCAATGATCGGCTGCCGATTTTATACGACTGACCGCCGGCCAGAACAGCGGCAATAGCGCTGTTGACCTGTTCAAGCATTTCGGCCGTTTTCTGTGTGTTTTCGTTCATGTGATCCTCCGTTAGATCCATTCTTCATTTTCGCTTATCCAGTTTTCTTCACTGGGGGTTGACAGCGGTGTGGGCTGCTTCGACCGGGCGGGGCCGCTCTCGTCAGGGTAAAGCGAGCGCACGTTCATCATGTCGGCAGCCGCCGCGGCATATACCTCGCAGTCGAGATAGTGGTTGTCCGCGTGGGTTGTTTTCTTGACCCAGCGTTCAACGTCCCTGCCATTGGAACGCACGGTAAGCTTGTGCTCGGCCGTGACCTGCTCGGCATATTCATCGTCGATGCCGTCAAACACCATCCATGAACCGCGCCCGTTTGACTTTCGCATTCTTGCGGCTATCAGGTCCTTGTACTTGCCGCCGTCAACAAGCACCAGCGTCATGCCGGTCGCTTTGCTGCCGGCTTTGTTGATTATCGAGAGACGGTAATGCGATGTCATTGTGGTGGTGCCTTTGCACGGCAGCATCCAGTCGGAGTTGTGGTAATAGAATTCATAAACCTCATCGGTGCGGTCGCCGCTGTCCATCAGGGTCAGATTGACCATTGCGGTGTCGCCGTCGGGCAGCGTGAATTCCCTGTTCATGATGGGCTCGACCTCTTCCATCGTTTGAACCTTGCCGCGTGCGACGAGCTGGCTTGTCATATAGTCGCCCCATGCGCGAATGACCCAGTAGAGGCAGTCCTTCTGCACATCGATGCCGCCGGTTATCAGCTTCGTCCATGGCGGCAGCGTCCATTCGGGAATGTCGGTTTGCCTGTCCATGACCATGCTGGAGTTGGTCTTTATCGTAAGTTCCTCCCACGGCTCGGCGAGCCATGAGTTCGTGAAGTTGTGCAGCAGATCCGGATCACCCTTGCTGCGCATGAATTCACGGGAAATGTCCGAAAACCGCGTAAAAGGGGAATACAGCGTATTGAGCCAAAATGCTACGCTCCTCGGCGTACTGCTTTTTTGCCTTACAGCCTGCCAGCGTCCGGCGCGCAGCATTTTGCCCTTGTCATGATCGGTGATGATCGAGCCGCATTCCTGGCAGACATAAACGGTTCGTTCCGCTCTGTCGGTATTTTCGGGAACGTCATCCTTGTTGGGCCATTTCAGACAGCCGAATTTCAGTTCTATGAATTTGCCGCAATGCGGGCAAGGAACGAAGTAGTGCTTTTCAACGTCGGCAGCCTCTTTCGCTTTCCAAATGTGCCCCGTTTTCAGCGTTGGGGTGGAGGCCATGAATATCTTGCGATTGAAAAAAGTCTTCGTTCGCTCTCTTGCGAGCGATACAGGATCGGCCTCTTTCTTCGAGGCTCCCGGGAATTTGTCGACCTCGTCGAGAAACAAGTATCGAATATTCGTGCTTGCGAGATCCGCCGGGCTGTTCGCACCCGTCAGATATACGGTCATATCGGTGAATTTCAGCGCTAATTTTTTGCTGTCACTTTTTCGGTACTTGTCAGCAAGTACCTTGCAGCTACGTACCATCGGCTCGAGTTTGCTTTCTGTCGTACGCTCGGCCAAATCGTCCGATGGATAAACCGCCATCGTAGGAGCAGGATCTTGAGCTATCAGACTCCCCAGCATATTTTCCATGCAGGAGGTACCTCCGACCTGGGTAGGCTTTACGAAGATGATCTCCTCTATCATATCGTCGGAGAATGCATCCATGATATCCACGAGGTATGGTGTTACGCTGTTATTCCACGGGCCGGGGATCGCATTGCCATCGGGAAGTATGCGGTATTTTGCCGCCCACTCTGAAACAGTCAGCCGCTCGACCGGACGCAGAACTTGAATTGCTTTGTATATCCACAGCGGCACGGTATACGGTTCCTGCTTATACTCTTTCACAGCCGCTCATCCTCCCGTTCAATGCTCGCGCCGTCGGTGAACGTGGCGAGCAGCTTTTCGAGCTCTTTCCGCATTGCCTTTTCCATGGCACGGACGGCGACAGCATCGGCGCTGCCGGACAGTGAACCGGCCATGCGCGGCGGAATGTTCAGCGCAAATTTTTTGAAGGTCGTCAAGAACTCCGTCATTTCCTCGGTCACCTGTTCGGCCGGAAGATATCTGCCTTCGGCTATCGCGGTTTTCAGGCGGTGCAGTTGGCCCTGACTTTCCTTCAGCTCGACCTCGGCCTCTAGCTTTTTAAGCGTCAGCTCGGTCGCTCGGCTGTTTTTGCCGGTCTCGTGTGCTTTCTCTTCAACGTAAGAAACATAACGCTGGATCGTTTCGCAAGTGCGATACTTCCTTGTGCCGCCGCCCGGGGGGAGCTCCGTTTCCAAAACACCCTCCTGCGTCAACTGCTGCACCCGGCGCACGGTCTTGCCGAGCAGCTGCGCGATGACCGAAGTGCTCGCCCACTCAGGGACGGTACCTGAAAGCACGGCCGGCTTGCTTGATTTTTCTTTTTTCGCCACCGGCAGAGCCTCCTTTCTCGCGCTTGCCCGGTTTCGCTTTGTTCTTTGCTGGGCATTTCGCCTTTTCAGCAGGCTGTCGGAATGCGTTATACCCCTTCGGGGGTATAATTTTCGCGGACTTTTTCAAATCCGTAACGTAACACGGCGCTTTTTTGTCTCGTTTTTGCGAAAAAATCCCGCGCCTTCTTTCGGACCCGCACCTGGGGTGCCCTCCGGGAGTACCTAAGCAGGGGGAGGGGAAAGCAAAGGACCGCCGGCCTTGCGGACGGGGGTCCTCGTTTGTATTTCGGAGGTCAAACCCCTGTTTGCTTTCCTAATACCAGTGTAGCAAATAAAAAGTCCAGTGGAGTCCAGACTTTTGAAACATTGTTTTTCCTTTGTGTATCAATGCTTTCGGGGATTTTTGCGCGAGATTTTTTTGATTTTTTCATTCACGGACTTGTGATTTAACAGGTCGTCAAGGGCTGATTCGTAGCAGTTGAACGCATTCGACCTGGACATATACAGGCTGTCCGCGATCTTTGTCCATGACATGCAATCGATGTGCCGCATCTCGATTACCGTGCGGCCGAGCGAGTTTGGCTGTAAGATATCGATTACGTCCATGATGTCGGATAGTATGCGGGCTAAGTGTTCTTGCTGCTGCTTAATGCGTGCGTCAATGTCGGTGGCCGAAGCGAGTTTGACGTTAAGCTGATCACGACGGTTATCGAGAATGTCTTTTTGCCGCAGGGCTAAATGATATTGCTGCAGATACGCCTTCAGGGCAGCACGATCATTTCTTCGGGATGATGTGTTAGTTGTCACTCAACTTTCCCTGCCTTCCGACGCTTGGCCTTTTCGGGCAGCACAATGTGACCGCCTGCAACGCGCAGCGGGGTCTTAACCACTTCGCGGCGATAAGCCGACATGAGGCCGTATTCATCGTCGTAGTTGAGAACATAGTCTTTCGTGACTGCATCTTTCAGCGGCGCGATCTCGTCTTCGGCGGCCGGCTCGGGCTCGGTGTATATCGGCTTAGCCAGTCCACGGGAAGAATGCCAGTGCTTTTTGTGGGGGCGACTATCACCGTTTGCGTAGATATACCGGGCGAGAGCTGTATGATCCGCGCGGCTATCCAGTATTTCATAGCTGATCTGATCCTGCGGCCACAGTGCCGCGAGGTCATCATAAGCAAGGCGATTCATGAGAATGTGGATATGCAGACGTGTAGGTTTGCCAGTGCGTGTGTCAACGTCCGATACCGTGTAGATGTACTTGGGGTTATAGCCGTGTTTTGTTTTAAAACGAGCGCGGAGCTTTTTGACGATTTTCTCGGCGATTTTCTCGGCTTCATCCCTGGACGACGGAAGACGGATATTATCGAATTTGAGAGTTGTCCACATATCGCCGGTGCCGAAGTTGCAGTTTATCGTCCTGGCAAGACTGCGCTGCTGTGCTATCTCGTTTGCTTTGATCTTCTTCTCGGTGGATTTCCCGGCGATACGCTTGCGGCGAGGTTTCTGATATCGCGCATTGATGTCGATCCTGCTTATCACAGTCTCGACGGTGCGCCCTGATACGATGTAATATTTCACTTTAGTCCTCATTTCTTGTTCTCCGGCGTAATGTTAGACATCTAAAAGTCTCAAAAGAAACGCGTGCGCGCGTTTATATATAATGTAGAAACACACATGCGTGCGTTTTCTGTGTGGGATATGTAAATTCGCCTCTCAAAACGCTGCCGGAGGGTGCGGTGGTTAAGGTAATAGGAAGCAAAATATATGGGAAGGAAGAGAGGCAATGATCAAGAGAGGTGATTTTCCCTCCGGCAGCGTCCGCCTGTGTGTATTTTGTGTGCCCTGCCGCTCGGCGGAAAGCGGCAGAGTGGGATATATGGCCTTTCGGCTCAGATATGTGCAGTAAACCTCTGCGCATATCTCAACCGGCAAGCTAAGCATTACGCTTAGCTTGCTTTTTTCTTTTTGGCGAGAGTTCTTTTGCGTTTGGCGTTTGCGATCATCTTGCCCGCTTCCTCGCGGCTGACACCCTGCATGGCAAGCTTCCTTTCTATCGTGCCGCCGAAGCAGGCCGAGGTGTATTCCCCGTATGACATGCCCAGCGTCTTAGCCTCCAGCGCTACCTCGGCGAGATCCTTGCCGCTGAGATCGAACAGCAGGCCAGTACGGCGAGGCCGAGTGTAATGCCTTTCCTCGGCCTGCGGCTTCTTGTTGGGTGTGTACCTGTACCGCCCGGCGTTGGCCGCTTCCATTCTCTCCTTGGCGCGCTTCTTCGCGCATGCCGGGCAGTATTTGCGGTTGTGGCCGCCGACCGTCAGCACGCCGCAGCCGGCGCAGTTGATCATCGGCGCATCGAGCGATACCATAGCCCGCCGAAGCTCTGCGCGTTTCTCATTGCTGCGGCGCGCGGCCTCACGCTTAGACGCAGTATCCCGCTCAGCTCGGCAGCGAGGGCAGTATATCTGCCGCGAGGAATTTCTGACCGCGGGCTTGCCGCAGTAAAGGCAGTTGAAATATTCAGGCATTTTTCCTGACCTTTCCCGGCCAGAAGCTGCTGCACCAGCCGTTTGCCCTGCAATTCTCGCCGCGCATGCAGCATACGTCGCAGCACCAGTCGTAATAGGTGTTCTCGCTCCGGCGGCATATCTCGCGTATAGCGTACCGGAAGCGCTCCGTGAGCCGCTTCTGCTCGGCCTCCTGCCGCTCAAGCCTTTGCAGCAGGCTTATACCCTCTCGGCACAGCTCCGTGTGCTTATCCATCGGCACCGCGTTAAGTCTCCGTATAAGCCACAGGCGCAGCTTTTCAATAAGCTTTTTCATGTTTATTCTCCTTCAGTAAGTATTGACTTGCCGGTATACATTGCGTAGTTCCGCTCGATAGAAGCGCCGGAGCTGCTATACCAGCCCTTAAGCAGGTAGATCGCGTCGGCCGTATCTATCATTGCGAAGCAGATGCGCATATAGTCTGCCGGGAGCATGCCCTCCGGCAGCTCAGCGGGATTTAATACGATATGTCCCTGCGCCTCAAGGCTCGTCGCAGCGATATCGAATTTCTCTTTGTAATTGGGCTCGCCGGTGATCTTTCCAGCTATGTAGATCTTCACTCTTCTTCCCTTTCTCCGTTAGCACAGTAGAAGTTTTCCTGCACAACGCAATCCATGGGCGGACCATATGCGCAGATTCGGCTAGAAATATCTTCGTAGCTGTGCTTACAGTCCTTGCAGTGCACAATATCCAGTCCGTCTTCTTCCTCAGCGCATTTCTGCGCTAAGTAACGCACATTTTCATGCACATACTTCATAATGTGAAGGAGCCTGGGGTAAAAGGCGTACAATTTTCGGCTATCAGCGAGAGCTAAATCGTTCATCTCTAATAACTTATCAAGATCGATATATTTAGCCATTGTCAGCCCCCTGTTAGTGCACCGCCGGCAGAAGCCGACCGGCCGAATACATCTGATACAGGGTTTTGCCGGAGTTGTCAGTCATGTACGGCAGGAACACTTCGTCCACCGCCGCGTCACAGCTCTCCACCAGTGCCATTTGCGCAAGTACCCAATCCCGGACATTGCGCCATGCAACGCGCTCGGCCTGTTCGGGGTCGCACTTAATGCCTTGCTTTTTAAATACGCGCAAAGTGCCTTCTGCAGGTGCCGGCAGGGTAAAACCGCGCAAGCCTGTTGCCGTGTTGATGCAAAACGAAATAGCAACAGCTTTGCCGGTATCGTATTCGATCATGATCTTTGAAGCGCCGGAGCGTGCGAGCGCGGCTTGAATTTCGCCGATGGACGTGTAAACATCAACTTTCGTTGTATAATTCTTTATCATTGTTTCAGCCCTCGTGTTTCCGCTCTATGGAGCGCATAAGCTTAAGCACATCCCGGACGTACGGATATCCTTCCGCATCGTCGCGCACGACTTCCGTAAGAAAAATTTTCATCTCAAGCCAGCACTTCATATAAAATAAAGGTTTTATATTGCTTTTCATTCTCGGTCCTCCTTTTCGCACCACTTGGGGCGCTCGATTTTTTCGGGCAGCAGTCTCGGCGTGGGGTTTCCGATCACGCGGCCGTTACCCCAGGGCGGCGCCAGCGGCGCAAAGCACCGTGCCGCCGTGTATCCGCTCCGAAAGCGCTCAAATCCAAGGTATTCGCAGCCGGCGCAGCTACCCATTGAGCGCCCCCTGCATCTTGTCAACCAAGGCGCGTACCGCCGCGGTGAGCTTCTCGGCCGTGTCGGGATCGGATGCCCTGACCTTCAAAAGACTGCCGTGCAGCTTGTTGAAATCCTCCTGCACCTGCTCGAATATCTGCTTGAAAACGGCGGTGTTCGGATCCGAAAGCGTCTGAGACTTTTTGAGCTTCTCGAGCTCGGCGGCCGAAGCCGCGGCCTTTTCCTCCGCCTTCTTTATTTTTGCCTTGAGCTTCTCGGCCTTGAGCCCGGCCTCGGAAAGCTCGTTTTTGACCTTTGCCATCTTCTCTGCCCACTCGGCGTCGTTTTTGGCGCGGGCGGCAGTGATAGCCTCCTCGACTGCCTTTTCGTCGACTTCGACGGCCACCTCTACGGGGCGCTCTCTCAGCTCGGAGAGTTCCTTCTCTGCCGCAGACTTCTGTGCCTCGGCGTTCTCGAGCTTTTCCCGCAGGAGGTGCAGCTCCTGCTTTGCCTTCTGATACTGCTCGTCGGCCTTTGCTGCTCCGTCGGCGGCCTGCTGCACCTGCTCCTCGGCCTTTGCCGCTCGCTTCTCGGCCTCGTCGCGCTGCTTGATAAGCTCATCCAGTTCCCTGGCCGACATATGCTCAACATCGTGCTCTGCGGCGAACTCCTCGCGCTCGTCCTCGGGCACGGCAAGCAGCCTCAAAGCATTGGAAATGCTCAAATTATTCAACGTTGAATAATTTAATTCGGCCCCGAAAAGGCTCGTCTGCTTAGCTCCGTATTCGTCGTAGAGCCGCATAAGGCGCGAGGCCGAGGGCTGTGAAAACTCCGTCTGCTCCTTCAGGTACGGAAGCCACTGCCCATGCTCGAGCATTGCCTTTGCTTCTGTCAGCCTTCGGCCGATCTCTATGCCGAACCACAGGGTCATTGTCTTGGCCTGCTGAGTCAGGCCGCGTATCTCCGCCCCTATAATATCCGGCGTCCGTTGGGTCTGAATTTCGTTCATGCTGCATTCTCCTTCTTGGTGTGTTTCTTTTTGGCGGTTGCCGCTTTCTGTTTAGCAAACCACGGCGCAAGGATCTCTTTTTCCCAACGGTCGCAGAAATCCAAAACCTTTTGCGGTATCTTGTGGCTGTGCTGCTTGTGCTCGCCGTGATGCTCGTTACCGTAGCCGTGCAGCTGGATGCGGCGCGGCTTATCGTCTGTCAAGTTTTCATTCAGGGTGTAATAGCTCCGCTCCGGGCGGCGGTAATGCCGAACGAAAAATATCGGTTTTCCGCTGAGGTGACTTTTGCCGTAGCCTCCGACGCAATGCCGGAGGGTCTTGCCCTCGGCAATGAGATCAAGGTTTGATGAGGGGCAAACTATGCAAAGCTCACCGTCTGTCCACTCAAGCGGCGCGTATTCCTGTTTAAGCCGCAGAAAATTTGCCTCCAGCTTCGGGTCTTTGCTGTTCTGTATCTGTGCGGCCAGCCGGTCATGCGCCGCAAGTATATCCCTCGGCCACAGCTCCTCGTATGTGAAGGCCCCGAGCTGCCCCGGCTGATCGTACAGCATTTTTCGGTAGTCTATAAGCAGTCGTACCGTGTAGTGGGGAGCCCGCTCAGGCTGTTTCGCGCCGTATTTATACAGATCGCTTATCAGCAGGGTATCTTCTCCACAGATGTAATTGTCGGCGATTTCATAGATGTTGTTGCCTCCGAAAAACTCAACGGCATCCCAAAACTGTGCCGGGGATATTGTTTCACAAAAGCTCGAGTAGTTCTGCCAAACGCTTAGATCGTCCGCCGTCCAGTTTAATTCCCTTGCCTCGCGGTATTCGTTTTTGCTCATGCCGAGCATCTCGTGCGGCTTAGACTTTTGCCAATCGACGCAGGTCAGCGCGCCTTTTGCCGTGGCCGGGAGCGTTTGATACATCGAACTGTGCTGATTTGCTGCATTAGATATCTCGCCATCGATGGAGGAAACAACAAAACGGTGCATTCCCGTCTTCATCAGGTTTTCAACCGGCTTGTGTGTTCGCCAAAAATCAAGATATACATACGGCCATTTGCCGCCGGCAGAAAGATATTCGTCTAGGCCGGTCTTCTCGGCGCTTGTGCCCTCGAAGCTGCCGTAAGTAAGCGGGAGCCATTCAACACCGAAGTACCTGCCACAGCAGGCATCGTAGGTGTAGAACATTTTCTGCATCGGATCTGATTTCTGCTTTACTCGCTGCCATGTGCCCGTATTTCTCTCGCAGGTTATGAACTGCCCCTTACGCGATTGTGTATAGCAGCGCAGAAAGCCTCTTTCGGTAAGCACCGCGGCATCGCGTGGGAGAATATACTCATCCGAAACGCCGTCGGCATCGATGCTGCACCCGGCGAGCCATGTGACGATTGCGGCGAGGTCTCCGACAAATTCAATGCTGGCGAATAGCCTCTGATACGTTCGGCCGGTTTTGAGTGCACCGTACTTTACAAACGTTGCATCCTCGCCGCACATCGGGCAGTTTCCCTGATCTCCCTCTGTGATCTCGATGCGTTGGTTTCCGTCGTCGACATCCTCCGTCCAGCCGGGATAAAGAGTCTCATCGTCGCCGATGAACATAAGCGGCCCGCTCATGTCTCGGTGACTGTGCCATCCTGTATAGAAGTTTTCTCCGCAGAATGTGCAGTGGCACAGTGCGCCCCAACGGCGTTTTGAGGCCTTTGCTATTCTGTCAATATCCTCCGGTGTCATGAGCTCCTGCCATTCGACACGCCCGGTTTCCACGCTTACGCGCTTGAAAGTTATGAAGCTTGGGTGCAGCTCCGGGCACTCCATCGTGGCCTTCAGCACTTCGCACGGCGGCTGCGTTGGCAAAAGCCGGATTATCTCTTTGTCCGTCATGGTGCCGACTCATAGAAAGTCCGAGAGGTCTATGACCTCGCCGCTATGCTTTTCTCCAGCGGCGGGGAGGCCGTAAAACTCGCGGATAATGCCCTCGGCGACCTTAGGGGATACATACGCAAAGCTGCCTGACTTGTGCTTATCCGCATAGGCCTTGATCTTTTTCTCGCAGTTTGCAAGGCTCATGTCGGCGTTATCCAAATCCGCGCTGACTAGCTCCGCGCAATACGGGTCTTGGCATATTTCCTTCAGCTGCTCGCCGACGACCCAGGGCGCGGAGTTTTCAGTAAGCTTCGCCTGCTGAGCCTCGATCTTTGCAAAGCATTCACTCATCCCCCGCGCACCTCCCGGCCTTGAATGCATGCAGGCTCGCCTCGGCGCAGACCTGACAGCGCGATAGCAGCTTTTTCAATACCTCGGCCTGAATGTGGCATTTTAGCCCCAGGTCAACGCCCGCTCCGGCGCTGGAGCAGATAACGCGCAGAGAGCCGACAGCGCCGTTTTCGTCCGGCTCGAACATGCTCTCCTGCGCCGAGTCCACGCTCGGCGTGAAGGTGAACGTAAGCGGATAACCGCCGTCGTCGATGGCAAGTTCGAAGTCCGTGTTGGCTCTCGTGAAGGTTTTGAGCTCTGTTTTTATCGTCTCATAGCTTTCGAGAGCCGCTTCAACGTATTTATTCATAATTCCTCCTATTGTGTTTGCGGAGGATCCGTGTTATTCTTAAGTCACAGATCCTCTCGGGTTTGGATTTACTTAACCGTGGCACGGCTTTGGTCGGTGGTGCCGCGGTTATTTTTTGCTTTTATGTGGTATGTTGCGCCCCATACTTTCCGGGCGCATTTTTCGCATCTTGCGTTCTTCAGCTGCCCCGGCAGCTCCTCAAGGTCATAGCCCTGGGCCATATCTGCGGCGCACGCAAAGCATAAATACAGTGTTCTTTCCATGTCATTTCCTCTCCTGCAGCAGATCTATCGTGCGCAGCATGCCGTGTACATAGAAAAATTCGGTCTCGCTCAGCTCTTCCTTTTCCGTTATGGACTTGTCCAGCATGTCCAGCACCCTGTCTATGGCGTGCAGCGTGTGCAGCGCCTTGGCGTTCCAGCCGAGGGCGAAGGCTATCGCAACGACCGCTATGCATATGATTATCTTCATTGGTAGTCCTCCCTGAAGTGATTTGTCTCCCCGTCGCCGGTGAACCACAGATACCCGCTCGGCAGCTCCCGCTGAACCTCCGCGCCCTGCTTTTCCATTGACCAGCGTGTAAGTACGTCCAGCACAACGGCGTATAGCCTGTCCAGCACCGGGAAATCGGGGCTGTAGCCGTAAAACTGCCCCGGCGCGGACACAGCGCCGATGATGCTGTCGGGAAAGCGTGCATCGTCGACTCTATTCAGCACGCACCATACGCACTTCATCTGATTGTCCACCGTGCAGCCCCGCGCCTCGCCGTACAGCATTCGGGCGAGAGCGACAACGTCGGCCTCGGTGAAGTACATTTCGTATTCCGGCTCCGGCGCTTTTACCACCGTCACGATGCACAGCCCGTCGGCGTTGACCTCCGGCGCCACGGCCTGCGGTTCTTCGGGCTTGTCCGTAAGCGCACAGGCGATAAGTACGAGAAACGCTATAAGCGCGGCGCACAGAAACGTTATTGCTATGTAGAAGTTTTTCATTGCCGCCTCCGCTTTGCGCACTCGTCCTCGGCTGTGTTGGCAAACCACACAAGCGCCGATACAATGCCGCCTATCGTAAACACCACGCACATGACGGCCAGGCAAAACCAAAACAGTATCATTTGCGCTCCTCCTTTATGATCTCTATGTCTTCCGCGGGCACAAGCTTGCTCTTGCCCTTGTAGTTTATCTCGACTAAACCTCCCTCGAGGCCCAGCCGCAGCACCGTGCAGCGCGTATCGCGCCACAGGCAGATTAGCTTTTTCGGCCAACGCATATCAGACCACCTTCATGCCGGGCACATAGGCGCAGGGACGCGAATTGCCGTATGTGCTGCGTGGTTTACGGGGTTGTACGTAGCCGACCGGCTGCATCTGACAGCGGCATGATTCTATGTACGCATCGATATCCGTCTTATCGATCCTTATCTGACCGCGGATCCGATAAAAGGGGAGCGAACCGTCGCGGATGATGCGGTCGAGTGTGTTTGTTGACACGTCGAGGTAGTCCGCGGCTTCGATCCGCGTCAAAAGCTCTTTATTCATCGGTGATCTCCTTTGCGTATTTGAGCTGCATAGCGGCCTTGACGATGCCGTCGAGCTCTTTGATTATGCGGTCGAAGTCCGGCCGCTCCGTTTCGTCGATGATTCCGTCCTCGGATATATCCATCAAACGATTTGTGTTGTTGTTTTCGGCAAACTGCCGGATCCGGCACAGCAGCTTTATGACCGCCTGCTCGAGCGAGCACTCCTGCACGTCCGGCAGAATATCGGCGGCGACGCGTGATTTGTTCAGCAGGTGCCAGTAACCAATGACCGGCTGGCCTGAGATCTCGACCATCCGCGTGACAACATCGTCGCTCGGCATGATCTTGTCGCTTTCATACTGGCGTACCGACTCGACGCTGATATCCAGCGCCTCTGCAAAGCGTTCCTGCGTCATACCTGCAGTGCGCCTTGCTATTTTGCAAATATTCCTGTAGTTGTTCTGCATGGTTTTTCGCTTTCACCTCGCTTATGATTAAGATGCAACGGCGAACAGCCCCCCATTGAAAGGAGGTGCGTTATGGATTACATAGTTAAAACTTCAGACCTTTTGAAAGTTGCAAAGGAATTGGTCGAAGAAGGGATGGACTACGTTGAGATTTCTCTCTCCGAGCCGGATGAAGAGCTTCCGGCAATGGTCAGCTTCTGTGCGGCCGAAGCGGGCGAGCTTGACGGTTGGACAGACTTCGATGATCTTGAAGTGGTCGATCCGTGGGCTGAAAAAGCTTGACGCTGTAGCCCGGCTCAGGGCCTCGCTTTTCTTCGTATGTCAGCTTGATATGCGCGAATGACCAGTTCCCGTTTATCGCCTTTTTCAGCGCATCATTAAAATTTTTTGATCTCATGGTTTGGCCTATCTCCTTGTAATTATTTTTTGCAATTGGTATAATCTCCTTGAAAGGAGGTGAAGCCGTGAGCAAAATGTACAGAGTCGATCTGCGCAGCCTCACCCCTGCGGAGAGAGAAGCTGCATACGAGCAAATTGACAGGGTTGCTTTTATGACCGAAATGATCATGGGCCCCACCGGGCTTGAAGCAATAGAGGTGTTTTGGACAACTGAAGACGATTTCCCCTCGTCTAAGCTCATCCCTCCGGGGTGCAGCTGTTATCAGATTTGACACTTTCCCAATCGTGTTTTTGTAAGCCCCAAATCTGAAACAGCGCTCTTGGAAAGTTCGGGTCATAGTCGAATATGATTCGAATTTTCTCTTTCGGGTCGGTGAATTGCTCTAATATCTCGGGCAGTGCGCGTATGTTACGCATGATGGCTTCTCCGTCATTTGCCCAGCGGCCTACGCCGTGTTTTGGCTCACGCTCATACTCATAGCCGAAGTGCTCGAATGTTTCTTTGCGTGTTGCGTCCGCGCTCCATTCCTTCGGCGTTGAAAATGTGTTGTTCATTCCGCTCACCTCCTTTGATGAATGATATAAATTCACCTTTTTTATGATTAAGATGCAATGGCGAACAGATCCGAGCTCCCCCCGCTCTCAGCTGGCCTTCTCGCCGGCGGAGGACGCAGATTTTTCAGCCTGCATAGTGTCCAGCGCCATGATTGCGCCGTCGAGCTTATCGCAGAACTTGTCCTGCAGCGCTGACGGAAGCTTGCTGATTTTCTCTATCATTACTTTTTCTTTTTCGCTCATTTTTGAATTCTCCTTTCTTCCTCTATCACCAAGACACCGAGGTCTCTCAGCTCTTGATAGCAATCGTTTATTGTTTCCTGAGCCGCTGTCAGACGGTCGAGGATTTCCTTTACCTTCCCTTCGGGGACAACGATGCGAATTCCGTAGCTGTTCATTCCGCTCACCTCCTTTTCGTGTTGATTACAATGTCAAATATGGCGTTAACCGGAGCGCTCCAAGAGAAGCGAGATCGCAAAAGCAGACAAAACGCAGAATGTGGAGAACAGCCAGCGAAAAAGTAAGCTTTTGGCCGCTGCGGTGTCTTTGAAATACAGCCAATTTGCAAGTATCATCGGGACAAAGCCAAGTGCTAAGTACCCCAGTACGATTAAGTCACCCAAAGTTTTACCTCCGCTCACTCGTTATTTGAAAACTTACATGTTATCTTTGTGTACATAATAATCCACAAAGAATACTTTGTCAAGCTGTTTTTGTTATCATTGAAAACTTTTTTGCTTGACATGCTAACTACCATGTGCTAATGTAGTCTTGAAAGGGGGCTTTTATATGGAACAAGGCCAGCGTGTAAAGGCTGTTCGTAAGGAACTCGGTATGACACTTGATGCTTTCGGCAAACGTGTTGGAGTGACTAAAACAGCTATTTCAAATATAGAGAATGGTGCTCGCTGCTTAACGGATCAAATGCTTTTGAGCATCTGCCGCGAATTCGGCGTGAATGAAACGTGGCTGCGCACCGGCGCAGGCGAGCCGTTCATGCCGCCGAGCAGGTCAGAGGAGATGGGGCGGCTTGTTAAAAGCCTGATGGCGGATAAGCCTGAATCATTCCGCTCGCGCCTGATAACCGCGCTGCTCCGCTTCGATGCCGACGGCCCCGAATGGCAGCTGCTCGAGAATATCTATAACAGCGTCGCCGCGGACATAGAAAAAGAGACCGACCAGTGATTGGTCAGTCTCTTTTTGGTTACATTTTGTTGTTACGGCGCGATTATGTAGCAGTAGATAAACTGCAAGTCCTCTAAGCTCACTTCCGGCAGCGCTGCTATTATGGCCACGATAAGCAGCTCCCGATCTTCTTTTCCTTTCATAGCTCTCTCCCTTTAATCTTTACGTTACTTCCCACATTTCTGCCACGGCGGTGCCCAGGGCGCGGGCTATCTTGATTGCCAGCACCACATTAGGCAGCCGCTCTCCGGTTTCAATCTCGCTGATCGTGCTTGCCGCGGTAGCAGCCCGGCGCGCAAGCTCGCGCTGACTGAGCCCTAAATAGGTTCTATAGTATTTTACCCTGCATTTGTTTGTGCCGTCCATTTTATCACCACATGCCTTTCCTGTGCGGGAAAATTCTGAAATCAGAACGCCGCACCCTATTTTTGTGTATTTTGTGCAATTCTGACCGAAATTATTATAAAAAGTCATAATTGTATCGGAAAATAGAGGATGATAAAATGGTGTGGTAAATATAAGGAATTGGTGAGGAAAAGTAGGGAGGGCGCTTCATGGATCAAATAAATATTTTTGACTATCTTAATAATGATAGGGTAATTAACCATGATAGTTGTTTGGAAGTCGAAGATAGCGAGTCACTTGCACGTAGCAAGATAAGCTGTTGTAGTCGTTATAGACAGTGTTCAGACAGTGGTAAGTGTCTTGTTATTGGAACGGATATAGCTAGAAGTTGCCGATATCGCGTCAAGCTTGAATCCGGGGACGTCTTTTTCGGCAAACGGACAAAGTACTTTTCAAAAAAGGATTTTGATTATTGCTGTGGGCAAGTTCAACTGATGGACGATGAGGAGCGCGAAGTATTTTATTCTTGCCTATATCATTTCTGTGACCGTTGTTATTCAACCTGTTATACTTACAAAACAAAGGAAATAATGTCTCTTGCAAAGCGAGAACTTATACGAGTATATCCATTCCCAATTGAAATGGTTAGACTGCTCAGCAAAAGGCGCGCTTTGGTAGATTGCTTGAAGAAAAATGGGGCCTTTGAAGAGTACAATGCATATGAGAAAAAGGTTAAAGCGGAGCTTGATGCACGGGGTGAAGCATTTGATGGTCAGCCTTTATGTGCTGAATATATTTTGAATAATCACCCCGACTATGCCGCGGAGTATTTGTCCGATTTGTGCTCTGTGGATATTTCCTTAGACGCAAGGTTGAAATACATGGACGAATTTTATATTGATTGTGTTGCTTCCAATAGACAGCCCTGTGACCTCCCGAACCCGTTGTTGACGGATCCGCGATTTCGGAAAAAGGACAGAAAAAATGACGGAAAGAATTGACGTACGAACCGATCTTGTAACAGATGCTGACGCAGTGACGCGAATTTGCTCTGCCCAAGATATTGTCAAAAATGGAGATAAAATCATTGAGTATGACTTAGAAAAGGGTACTCTTTTGTATGATGGATCTGCTGGTATATATGAAGTTACACGAGATAGCTGCACATGTACGGACTATGTTATGTGTTTCGGCAGACATCCATGCAAGCATATATATGCGCTGCGTATTTTATCTGGAGAAGAATATAATCTGCCCACTCTGATTCCGCGAGCTGCTAAAGCTTACGATTTTGATGCAGAAATGGAGCATTTACATGACCTATGGGTGGATGGAATTATTGATTTTGATTCGTTCAAACGCTGCTATAAAGCAATGGCAAAAAGTAAGGCAACAGCAAAAAAGCTGAGAAAGACAAAGAAATGAATTGCGTAAGGTTAAATCAATTCGACGCAGATTTAATAACGCCCCTGCTCCGCTACATAGATGAATACAAATGGGGCTGGGGCATAGCTCGGCGGCAGTTAAGAATGCGTTTTAACGTGGATATCCCCGTGCCGGAGCTGCAGAGGATATATTATAAACAGGCAAAAGGAAAATAAAAAGACCGCTCGGTGCTGCAACACCGAACGGTCGAGTAGAAAACATACCAAGCATGACCAAGGGAGTAGTCTACTTTTTTATGCTATCATAAAATTTTGCGTAATGCAAGTTGATTTAAACTCCAAGCTCAGCTTTTAATGCACGCTGGAGAACAGCAGAAAAGTTTATATCTTCTCTTTCTGCCATGGTATTGAGCCATGCTGGAATACTCAAGGTCTTTTTTACGGCCTTGTTATTAAAATACCTTCGATATTCCAACGTATCGCATTCGATAAGTGTCCAAAAATCTCCCTCTTTACAGGTGAGTTTGGATATATCAGATGCATTTGGAATCGGTTCTTTCCGCTCTTCTCTGTCGTAAAGCATCAAACAAAGAGCATCCTGTGCCATTTCAATTGCTTCTTCGAGTGTTTCGCCCGAGGTTGCACAGCCTTCTACATCCGGAAAGCTGACGCTATAACCGCAAGATTCCTTGCTGAAAAGCGCAGGATAAATGTATTTAGTTTTCAATTTGGGCAATCCTTTCTAATTTACTCTAACCTTGTTGCTTCTAATAACTATTCTCTGTACTGTTCTTAAATATTTTATCGGAGCAGGAGGGGCTTTATTCAAGCCCCGCGCTCGTCCGTATTGCTTTTAGTGTTCCGTTTGGTACGTCTTCGGTTTTGTGTCTACCCACTGAAAACCGCTGACCGGTCAATGGGCTGTACCAAATCCTGTGCCGCTTGCCTTCTCGTTCAACCACGCAGCCAATGCTTCGTAGCTGTTTCTCGAGCTCGCTATATTTCATGAGGACCTCCGTTCTGTAGGATGTATATATAATAACACGTAAGATTACGTATGTCAATGCCTTTACGTAATTTTACGTAAAAATTTCGTGGTGATATTATGCCCAAAAGAAATGCCCCCGAGTTTTACTGGGATGAAAAACGCAAGCGGTATCGCAAGCGCATAAAGGATAAGGCTACCGGCAAGTGGGTATCGGTGTACGGAAAGACAAAAGACGAATGCCGCAGCAATGCAAAGAGAAGAGCAGCCGAACTGGCTGAAGCGGCACGCGTAAAAGAAATACCGTTTGTCTTCGAGTATGCTGCTAAATGGTTTGAGCTTTATACTGCTGAGGTAGGTGAAAAGCGCAAAGACGATTATCGGAATGCAATCAACAATCACATATGCCCCGTTATTGGCGGCTTGCCAATAACGGATGTGACACCCGATGATATTGCCGCCCTTATGCTCACGCTTTCGGATCGCTCTCACAGCCTGCAGCAGAAGGTAGTGACAACTCTAAAACGTATATTTAAAAGTGCTGTGAAGAACAAACTGATAAACGAATCGCCTTGTGAAGATCTCAAGGCCGGCGGCAAGGATAGCCCGGATAAAGTTCCGCTCACTAAAACTCAGCGGACGAGGCTACTTGATGCGGTCAAGGGTACAAGAGCCGAGCTTTTTATTATGATCGGACTATATACGGGTCTGCGCAGGGAAGAGATACTCGGTCTGAAGTGGGACTCGGTTTATTTATCTGACGGCGTATCGTATATTGCGGTCAGACGAGCTGTGAAGTGGGACGGGAAGAATGCGCCTATCGTCAGCGAATTACTTAAAAGCAATGCCGCGTATCGAAATATACCGTTGCCGCCCCAACTGATCGAACCGCTTACTTTGGCTAAAAACAGCTCCAATAGTGAATTTGTGCTCTGTAACAAAAGCGGCAGCGCAATGTCCGCGACATCGTTCAGAAAAATGTGGGATGCGGTACGGGTGCGGAGCGTAAGGGACGTAACGCATATGGTCGACGGAAAAACTGTTACGGAGCACTTAAAGCTTGGAGACAAGATCCCAAAGCATAACATTGTCATATCAATCGACTTTCCGGTAACACCGCACCAGCTGCGCCACACATACATAACGGAAATGATCCTTTCGGGCGCGAACATAAAAACTGTGCAGTATCTCGCTGGGCATAAGTCTGTGCAGCTTACGCTGGACATATATACTAAGCTCATGGCAAACCGCCCGGAGGACACCATACATGCAGTACTCGGAGCGTTTGGGGCTCCGCGTGTGGTCCCAAACAATGATGAAAGCAAAAAAAGCGTTGATAAATCAATTGCTTTTGACAAAGGAAGTGCGCCCTTTTAAGCAGGGTGTCCGGGGTTCGAATCCCCGCTGGAGCACCAACACAAAAT
>ERZ779877.543-NODE-543-length-40200-cov-3.614323_pt1 | contig 40200 bp, 42 predicted proteins | sample MGYA00511556_ERZ779877 | MGnify/ENA primary metagenome ERZ779877 (study PRJEB29588, sample SAMEA2159338) | human gut metagenome | biome: human gut; feature: human-associated habitat; material: faeces | place: Denmark | collected 2008/2010 ...
TTGAATCCCGGAAGCCGCCATAAGTTTTTCAACTCTTAAAACTTTTGAACATGGAAAAGACAAAAGAAAACAAGACATCATGCAGCATTGTTCCAATCAATGCCCAAGCTGCAAACCAACCGGATATCAAGGCTATGACAATTAAAATGCCCCAACGTCCGGTCCTTTATTTCTTCAATATTGGATAAAACGAAACTTAGTGCCAAACAATCAAATAACAAACGATATGGAAAGAACAAACGCAATGCAACAAGGAACAATGACCTTACCTGTTGAACGTAAGGTAATTGTAAAAGAACAAGATGAATCGACGGAAGAAAGGCATCCCAACTTCATCGAATCAAATACCCAGGCAATTTCTTTAAATGACCTGACGGAAAAGAACATAATCCCGACTTTCAGCGACAACAGCCTTACAATATCGCACCAGAACTTCATAGGAGCTGTAACAAAGGTTGCAAATAATGTATTTGGAGAACTTACACCCGTTGAATGCAGGGTTAGCCATCCGATTATTGGCCGTGTTCCATCAGCCCAACACAAGAAAGCATTTGAATTGTTGGAAAGCGAGAAGACAATATTCTACCAACGCATGGCCTTTGTCTGCCACGTATTGAACCTTTCACGGGAAATCAACGGACAGACAGTGAACCTTTGCATAGGAGGAGTCCGGGCTTACAACGAGGACAAGCTGTACAGCAGGAAATCACCTATGAAATTCAAGGTGTTTGTAGGTTGGCAGGTAAGGGTGTGTTCAAATCTTATGCTAACTTGCAATGGAATTTCAGGTACGATTGAATGCATGACGGAAGCTGACATCATGCAAAAGACCCTTGAACTTTACAATGGCTTTGAACCAATGATGGATGAGACGCTGCAACGGTTGGAGAATTTGCATGACACGCCAATATCCGAAGAGCTGTTCTGCAAAATCATCGGGCGCATGAGGTTATACCAAGCGTTACCTGCTAAGGAACAAAAAGAACTTCCACAGCTTACCCTCGGCGACTCGACAGTGAACGCGATGGTGAAGAACTATGTCACCAACGGGAATTTCGGCAAAAAGGACGGCACGGACATTACTTGCTGGAACCTGATGCAGCTGGCCAACGAGGCGGTGAAGCAGAGCTATATCGACAAGTTCATAGACCGCAACCAGAACTGCACCGATTTCGCGATGGGCATCCAGCAGGCGATAACCGGAAAGGACACAAGGGGCTATTCATGGTTCATTAACTGAGGAATCAGGAATCAATGAGAAGGAGACACGCAATTTCAAGGAAGAGGATTTTGTGTGCCTCCTTCCTTTTTTGTTTGTACCAACTTCAATATTCACCATTTAAAAACAAGAATGATTATGGGGAAATTTCAAAAACCGAACCTTCCTGAGAACATCACGGAAGAAGAAAGAAGGGCTGCGATGTTTGACGCCCTTTATTCACTCGACCTTTCCGACAAACTGGAAAGGCGGGAAGAGAACGACAAGTTGAGTTACCTGAGCTGGGCGAACGCCTGGGCGGAGTTCAAGAGGGCTTATCCTGACGCAAGTTACAGGATTGTCAAGGACACGGAGACGAACTTGCCCTATTTCAATGACCCGGATATAGGGATAATGGTCTATACGGAAGTGACGGCGGACAACCAAACCTACGAGATGTGGCTGCCTGTGATGAACGGGGCGAACAAGGCGATGAAGACGCAGCCTTACACTTATCAGGTCTATGACGGCTACAAGAGGCAATATGTGGAAAAGACAGTCCAAGCCGCTACGATGTTCGATGTCAACAAAGCCATCATGAGGTGCCTGGTGAAGAATCTGGCCATGTTCGGGCTGGGGCTTTACGTCTATGCCGGTGAGGATTTGCCGGAGAAAAGCAATGAGGAGCAACAGGCCGGACAAGGAGAGGCGCAAACGAAACGGCAGACAAGAAAGACAGGCAAGGCCATGGCACAACCGCCCGTGCAAGAAAAGTATGCGGGGATAAAGGCCGCCCTGTCTTATTGCAATGACCAAGCCTCATTGATGAACCTTTACAGGCAGCACCGGAACGAGGTGGAAAACAATGCCGAGATAAAAGCCCTGTTCACCGAAAGGAAACAGCAAATCCAGACAGCGGCATAGTCGGAAAATGAGAAATGAACATTAAAAAAACAGCAAGACGATGAAAAGAAAGAAAATCGAACTGAAAGACAGCGGAGTCCTTTTCAACAAGGAACTCCACGAATATTGGCTTGACGGGAAACAACTGTCAGGCATTACGGAAATGCTTCAAAGGCAACTTTTCCCCGGTGAATTTGACGGAGTACCTGAAGCTGCGATTGATGAAGCCGCAAGATATGGGACGGAAGTACACGGGAGCATAGAAATCTTTGATACGGAATGGATAAACGACGGCACACAGGAAGTGCAGGATTACATCAGGCTCTGCCATGAGAACGGCTTGGTGCATGAGAGGTCGGAATACACGGTGACCGATGGGAAAGACTGGGCAAGCAACATTGACAAGGTTTACAGGATGTCGGATGACGCATTCTCTTTAGGCGACATCAAGACCTACGGGAGTGTCACGGCAGAGAAACTGGAAAAGGCGAGGTGGCAATTGAGCGTCTATGCCTATTTCTTCGAGCTGACGAACAAGGGGGCAAAGGTGGACAGACTTTTCATCCTTCATATCAGGAACAGACGGAAAAAGGACGGGACTTTCGACCGTATTTCTGAAATCCTGTTTGTGGAAAGGATTCCAAGCGAGATTTGCAAGGCTCTCTTGGATGCAGACCTCAAAAGGGAACAGTTCATCAACCCTTATTCCATCCCGGAAAAGTACAAGGAACAGGAAGCCCATATCCGGCAGTTAATCCAGACCAAGAATGAGATAGACGAAGAACTCACGAGGATAAAGACGGAGATACTGGAGGATATGGAAGCGATGGGGGTGAAGACATGGGAGACCGGGACAATGAGGCTGACAAGGAAATTGCCTACGACGCGGACTTCCTTCAATCTTCCGGCATTCAAGGCCGACCATCCGGAACTGGAGTACGACAGCTATATGAGGAGTTCGCCGGTCGCCGGGTCTTTGCAGATAGCCGTATAAGCCCAAAACCGGTTGTATTCAAGGCGGGGCATCTCACAACGACAGGAATGTGGGGTGTCCCGTCATTTTTACTTGCCAACACAATTCAAACATTTAAAAAAGGAGAAAACAGATGGAAACAAAAAGGAAAATGGAAAAGCCGTCCGTTCAGGATGGTTCAATCCATGATGTGGTGAACCATGTCCACAAGGAAACGGTGGCATCCTGTGATTATTGCGGGAAGCCCATGACGAGAAGCGAGGTGAATGACTTTGGGACGTTGTGCGAGAACTGTTATATGAAGGAATATTATGGAGAAGGATAAGGGAAAAACCGACGGAGATGACAGCGGGATGATTCAGGGTCGGCCTCAGTTGCCTAAGAACGGGGAATCCAAAAGAAGGGCGGCAATGAAGAAAATCCTAAATTATCTCATCCGAAAGGTCATCATAATCTGAAAACAATCAGAAACGGGAGTATGCGAGAGCCGGGAGAACTACAAAACGGCAGGCTTTACATATTCCTGTTTCCGGTTTATTCGTCAAACTTGTAAATCAGAAATTATCATGGAACAAAAGAAAATCAGGAATGCAAGATTCCAGACGGGAGCGACAATTGCGACCTTGCTTCCGTCTCAAACAGTACAGGCAAGAATTTACAGTGAGGAGCAGCGGGATTCCATCGACCGGCTCATCAGGCATCATTTCCTGCCCCACCATTCATCGGTCGGGAGAGGGAGAACCGGGAGGAAACATTGGAGGCTGGAAAAGTACAGGGGAAAGTTCGGGAAGGGGTTCAGGATGATAACCACTTCCCCTTTCAGCCGCAATTTCAACCACATCACTTATTTCTTGGCGGCATGAACAGATACCATTTCAAGGTGACACTCAACGGCATCAGGTTCAAGGTGGATGTCAATGCCAACAACCCGATGACGGCTTATGGGAAAGTGAAAAGGCTCTATCCCATGGCAACCAATATCCACCTGACAAGAACGGAAAGATTATGGAACAAAGATATGTGGTAATACTGGATTTCAGTACCGGAACTTTGAATATCATCAGGCTGACCGATGAGGAGATGGAAGAATCCGACAAATACGGGGACTTTGAAGATTTCCTCGTTACATTGGAGGGAAAATATGGCTTCAGATTGAGGGATTGCCAGTGGATGACAACAGAATGCCTGAATGTCCATCGGTATGAGGATGGAAAGGAAGTGACTGAATAACAATCAAGGGAGAGGATGGCCTTTAAATGGGCTGTCCTTTTTATTTTTTTGTCCGTTATTGTATTTAGCTTGATGCAGATTAAGTATTTGCAAGCATATAAATAAGGTGGTATGTTACCCCTTGAAAAGTGGTAAGTGGAACATATTTAGCATTATCTATGAAACATTGCGACAGATGCAAAAATCAGTGGAAAGAGAATAACGCAGGTGTCTGTCTCCTGTTTTTATCGGAAAATGCACCTATCCCGGCAAATATTTTATGAGAAAACGCACTTCTCCATTAAAAAGCATTATATTTGCAGGAAACAAGGAGACATTATAATGTTATACCGAAAGATAACGAAGCGCATCGAGGAATATCTCTCGTCAGGCTCGGACAGGATGCTGCTGATAGACGGAGCCAGACAGATAGGGAAATCATATATTATCCGATGGGTGGGACAAAAGATGTTCGCCAACTATATTGAAATAAACATGGAAGAAGACAAGTTGGGGGACAGGATTTTTGCAGAAGCCAAGACTACGGATGATTTCTATCTGGCATTGAGTGTTGTGGCGGGAGAGAAAATGAAAGACAAGGCCACCACGCTTGTGTTCATTGACGAGATACAAGCATACGACCATCTTCTCACCCTTGTGAAATTCCTGATGAAGGAAGGCCGGTTCACTTACATTGCCAGCGGTTCATTGCTTGGCGTTGCATTGAAAAACACACAGTCAGTTCCTGTTGGAAGTTTGGATATAGAACACATGTATCCGATGGACTTCGAGGAATTCCTGTATGCCAACGGGGTGGGAGAAGTGGCCATTGGAAAGATGAGGGACAGTTTCAACAAACAAGAGGCGTTGTCTGATGCAATGCATTCAAAAATGCAGGACCTTTTTAAGAAATATATTTTAGTGGGCGGCCTGCCAAAGGCTGTTGAAACGTTTGTCGAGACCCGGAACATTGTCGAGTTCAGGTCAATCCAGCGTGAAGTTCATGACTTATACGGAATAGATGCCTCAAAGTATGAAGAAGAACATAACAGGAAGTTGAAGATACGACGCATATTTGACATGATACCGTCCAATCTCGAAAACAAGAAGAAACGTGTGGTGATTAGGGACATAGAAGATAAAAACTGGAAAAGGACAGATGACTATCTTGATGAATTTGAGTATCTTATTTCCTCTGGTGTGGCACTTGAGGTAAAAGCTATTAGCAAACCATCATATCCGTTGTCGCAAAACAGTGGTAAGAATTTGCTGAAGCTGTATTTGAATGATGTCGGGATCTTGTCTGGATTGTTTTATAAAAACAACATCAAGGCGGTGATGTCAGACATTAAAAGCATCAATCTCGGTTCTGTTTATGAGACCGTTGTTGCCCAAGAGTTGAAAGCCCACGGCTATGAACTTTATTACTACGACAACAAAAAGAGCGGAGAGGTTGATTTCCTGATAGACGATGCTGATAACCTGTCGAATATTCCGCTTGAAGTCAAGTCTGGTAAGGATTACACCGTCCATAGTGCTTTGGATAAATTCTTGTCCATCAGCGAGTATAACATCAAAAGTGCTTACGTGTTGTCCAACGAGCAAAGGGTTTACACGGAAGACGGCATAACTTATATTCCAATTTATTACGTCATGTTCTTTGAAAACGTCTCGAATGTCGTGGAGCAGTTTTTGGATTAGCACATAGTGAAGATGCACCTTTTTATAAATTCTTGTATTTGAGTTGTATCCTGCAAAAAGACACAGATATAAACTTGAAAGCCTAAGATAGAAGTAAGAAAATCAAATATTAAAATCAATCCACTCAACGGCGTGAGCCTACAACAGACGAAAGAATAGATTGGTTAGGGTGTCAATATACTGAGCTTAAAAAGATGTCACGTTGTTCTGTCAGGCATAAATATCCTGCGCATTGGCCTGTCATGAGTAAACAGGATGCAGGACTTTTTTTCCAAAAACAGTGCTTATATAAGAATCTATTCCATTTTCATGAAAAAAGGCTGCATTTTCTTCTTTCGTCTGTTGTAGGCTTGCGCCGTTGAGCAAATGGACCGATTTTAAAAGGCCTTCGGTTGACTGATAGAGAAACATGAAATCAAGGTTTTAGCATTGTACATTTAATAACTTTTTACTACCTTTGTACTGAGGATGAATGTTGACTGATTGTTGACTAACTAAAGTAGGGAACGTCCTCAGTTGAGTTTATTAAATGGTTGACATATAGTGCTTTGCTCCGTAGCTTAGCTGTATAGAGCGTCAGATTCCGGTTCTGAAGGTCGAGGGTTAGAATCCCTCCGGGGTCACGAGAAGTTGAAGTGCTAATTGTATGAACGTCATGCGGTTAGCACTTTTCTTTTTGTCCCTTTCCGATGCCCGGCCGATGTCTGGAAAGCGGTTTTCATGAAGGTTTAGTGCTATTTGTTGACTGATTGTTGACTAATTAAAATGGCACTCAAGATGCTGACAATCAGACCTGAAATCAAGGTGGGAGAGCGAAAAGTTGACGGAACGTATAATATCAAGCTCCGTTTCACACTCAATCGCAAGGTGAAAAGGCTGTCTACAAGCCTGTTCATAAAGCCCGAGGAAATGACTAAAACGGGTAATTTCAAGAAGGGTACAATCATTTATAAGGAGATTGAACGGCTTGTTGCGGCTTATCAGGCAAAGTGCAACGCTATGCAAGTTGACCTGAACAACTACTCTTTGGATTACATCTTTAAGAGATTGAAGTTTGAGGAGCAGGAAGAGCGGGGTATTGACTTCATTGCGTTTGCCCGAGAATGGATTAGGAACACGTCTATTAAAGGAGCAAAGAATTATGAGACGGTGGTAAATTCCATAGTCGCTTTCATCAGACGGGACTACCTATATATACATGAAATCAACCATGCGTTTTTGACGAGGTATTCAGAATATTTGGATATACGGAGGCAAGAGAAGATTGCCAAGATGAGGGAAGCCGGGAAACGGATACCGTCAAACAGAATGAAATCTCTCTATTTGGGCAGCATCAGACACCTTTATAAGGAGGCTCAGAGGTTTTATAACGATTACGACAACGACTTCATTCTCATTCCGGGCTCGCCATTTGAGAAATTCAGGATACCCAAACAGGAAGCGACAAGGAAACGGGCTATAGACAAGGGCGCAATCAGGAAGATATTCCAGTTGCCGTATAAAGATATTGGGAAGGGAAGCAAACGTACCTGCCGTTATGACCTTGCGAAAGATTGCTTCATCATGTCGTTTTGTCTTATCGGCATGAACTCCGTAGATTTGTATAATGCCAGCGAGTTTGTTGATGGCAAGATAATCTACAATCGGACAAAGACCAAAGGGAGAAGGCTTGACGGGGCAAGAATGGAAGTCACTGTACCCAAAATGATTATGCCCTTGCTCGAAAAATATAGGGATAAAACAGGCAAACAACTCTTCAACTTCTATCAATATTACGCCGACCGCAAGGCATTCAACAAGGCGATAAACTACGGCTTGAAAGAAATCGGCATGGAACTTGGAATTGAAGACCTTGAATTTTACGCTGCCCGCCATTCCTGGGCTACAATAGCACTGAACAAAGTCGGCATCGACAAATACACAGTCCATGCAGCCCTCAACCATGTGGACGAATCGATGCGGGTCACAGACATCTACATCCAGCGCGACTTCGTGAATGAGAACAAGGCTAATGCGAAGGTCGTGAAGTATGTGTTTGGAAGATAACCTCTATCTTATACGCTTATCGGGTTTGTTATAGGATATAAGAAGAGCCATATCTAATCCTGATTCTTTCATTGAGATAGTATGGCTCTTTTTAAACCTTATTTATACTCTTTCCTCATTTTTTATCTCGGCCAGCTTTGTTAATATCCGTGACACTTGGGCGGCATGTTTTACTCGTCCGATCCTGTCATGATACTTTTCAGCAATTTGGCTCAAGGTTAACCCAGCATTTCTATCCTTTGACATCTCAACGGCAATATCATAAGAAACGATACTTACCATCCTAACATCCGCATTGCCTGATTTTCTTGAATTATCAGTATTCTTTACAGGTCTTATTTTTTGCGGCAAGACATTACTTTCGTCGTCAAATCTGGAAAGTTCAACATGCAGAAACGGCTTTTCTTCTTTACTCAAGATTGCGACCTGGTCCGGGGTTTGACCATGCCTTAAGCATATGACCTTGAAGACAACCTCATTTTTCGTTATCGACGGAGAAATGGCCGTTATACTGTCCATGCCCGTTGTCAGACTGTCAGCTACGGCAAAATCCTTAAGTGTCATGGGGTTGTATGGTTGCCTGTCGTTACCCAAGTGACAAACAAGTATGAATGTTACAACTATCCCATTTTGCTTGGCCAGTTCTTGCAAACTTTTTATGCCGTCAAATAGTTTTCTCGCCGTAACGGGTTGAGTCATATAATCTCTTAACCTTGTAACATTGTCAAGAATTACCGTCATATCTCCAGTCCCATTTCTTATGACATGGGTTACGTCCTTAAGCCAAGTGTTAACGGTAAACTCCTTGTTTTTACACCTCTTTATACCGGGGAATTTATGTCCATACCTGCCATTGCGGTTCTTTAGCGCGTCTTCCTCCATTTCAAGGTCATATATAAAGACATCTTGTCCCGCTTGCTGGCTTGACGTACATTTTTCACCTGCGACCCAACAGCAAGCCTTGCCTTTGGAAATACTTTCGGCAATGGTCATCACAACGATTGTCTTGCCTGAGCTTTTCGGACCGCCAATCAAGTGTATGCCGCCTTTCTTGATGAACTTGCCAAATAACATATCAGACGGTTCTTCCTTGTGGTTGTACAGCATATCGTCAAAGTCCTCCCATTGGGAAGAAGAGGCATATTCACCTTGTGAGCATTCTGTATTGTTATTCTTATACTTTTGCTTGAGCTTTAGGAGTTTTTCCGCTGTTCTTACCTTATTCTCGCTTTTGGCTTCATCGACTTTGATGTCAGCTTCAGCTTTAGCATTTATTATGTCTATTTTGCAGTCCTTCTTTGCTTGCGTTTCTTCCATTTTATGCTTATGTCTATCTTCGTCTCGTGATATACGGAGAACAGCCGAGAACGCATCTTTAGCCAAGTCGCCCACTACTTCAACACTGAAATAAATTACGCCTAGTGACAACCAGCCTGCAATTGTTTCTTTATGACAAGCTGGACGATGTTTCACATCAGGCTGCAGGCCTGAAATAAAACTGAAGCTATGATGTAAGTATGTTATGAATGTCTTCATCTTATTGTGTCTTTTGTTGGATTTAGCTGCAAATATATTACAAAAATCCATATTAAACTCAATGAGTATTAAAATTTTTATGAATTGCCATTACTTTTTTGCGAACAAAAGATTTTTCTACATCGAATAAATCAATACATTTTGTTACGACAATCGTAAAAACAGTGCATACTTCAACAATAACATATTGTAAAATATTACGATGCAATTCTCTTGAAATCAAAGCTTTAACATTTAACAAATGCTTTATGTGCGGGGGTGCTTTTGTTACATTACCCAGTACTCTATCTGTTATATTTTTTATTGGTGTGTCAAGATCTTGTAAAAATTAATCCTTGTTGCATAAACTGTCAGTTGCAATGTATCTTCGTATTCAAGGAACGTCCTGAAGAGATATGGAGATAACTTGAATATGTAGCGAAAAAAATAATTTGCCCCCCTTAGCGGGTGGCTTTTTTGTGATGTCATTTTGCAATACACGGCATTTTGCGTTGTGAAAGGTGGCGAATCGAGAGGTGAAAGGTAGCTTTTTGCAGGCTCGTTTGTGGTCTTTTGTACAAGGGGCCGTTACGGCATTATCTCATACACTTCAATCCTCTTGCCGTCGCTGTTGGTAATCATGCGTTCGCGGACGTTCAGGTATTGCGTTATGTCCGTGGCTTTGGCTGTCTTGCCGGAAAGTCCGAGGCTGTCGTAAATGTGCTGGAGGGTTCGCTTTACTTCGGGTTTCGTGTAAAGGCTGCCGATGGAAAACTCTCTTTGACATTCCAGTATGATTGGGGCTTGGCTGCATTGGTTGTTATATGCAGCCTCGACCTTGGTGATGTCGAAATTCAGGTTGGCAAGCTGCTGATAGCCCAACACGCCGTACCATTCGTGATAACGCTGGTCGATGAACGGGTTTTGAAGAATGATGCCGTCGTATTGCGGACAAGAGTTGCGGAAGTCCGAATAGCCCTTGAGGCGGTCTTTTTCGGGCGCGGAGTAATACCATGCTTCAAAGTCCTTGACTTCCTGCGGTTTCACGTTCATCTTTATGGCCGACCGTATGCTTGCCGTGAGCTGGCAGGAGTTTGTATAATAGTGGCTGCGCTGGTGCCATTGGTTCCATTTTGCAACTTGCACAAGGTGGTTTATTCCGAGCGTCGCCTGTCCGTTCACTTGCAGCACGTCAACATAGTCGTCAACGAATTTCTTGTCGTCAGCCTTGTCGCGGAAAGCCTCCAAAAGTATTGCTTTCATGTCATCACCGGCGTTGTTGTATTGTTCGATGATGAATTTCGACTTGCTTTCCATCATCTGCTGCTGCATCTTAAATTCATTCATTGACAAACAGCCGGGCTTCGTCTTGTAATATATCGTGGCATCACGTCTGAAAGGATTGGCGTCAAGTCGTTGCCGTCCAAGTATTTGCGGAATGTCTAGCATGATGTCCAGTGTCTGCCATTCCTTGCCTGCGTTGATGAAGACGTAGGTTATGGCATTGGTCGAATAAAAGTCAACTCCCTCGAACGAAGCCTTAGTACAAAAAGTGAAGGGCTTGTTCACGGGGTTGTTCCTATCCGTACACAGTCCTCCCGTCTTGAAACCGTTCGGTAGGTCTGCCGCTTTGTTCTCGGAACAGAGGATGGTAACTTCGTCCGGTTCTAAGTTGTTCCTGGTTATTATGTTCCTGATGGACTTGACCTCGTTCAGAAAGATACATGCTTCCGTAGAGTACACCATCTGTCCATTGATTATCTTCCTCGCGAAGTACCCATTAGTCCTGAAATCTTGTATTATCCGGCTGCATAATGTCTCTGCGCTTTCGCCCTTTTTCATCTGTATCTCCCTTATGTTCGGTTCTTCAAGTACGTCAGGATCCCATTCCAGTTTGATGTATGGTATGCCTGAGAATTGCGGAACTTCATCTAAAAGCAGGTCAGGAATCGGAGTGGCTGATAAGTAACAGATGCTTTTCACATCATTGTCAATGCGGATTAGAAAGTTCATGTCGGTGTTGCCCTTGAACGTTGCATCGCCCATCAGGCATTGGAACTCATCCACTACGTAAAGGAACTCGTCTATCGCGCCGTTTGACTTCAACACATCAAGCACCTTTCCCGAAGAATCCAATGTCACGAGTATCTTTGGCGGCATAGGATTCCGGTTGAATGGATTAGACATGTGAATGTCTATGTAATTTCTCAAATCAGACATCAACTTTGTTATTTCCGTTGCTCTTTTTGCCTTGTTCGTATAAGGGGCGTGGAACAAGAAACAACCGGGATGTTGCTCAAACTTGTCTTTCAAGGCGTGTAGTCGTGGTGAAATTAGTACTATGGGAATATTCGAGTTCAAGAACAGTGATGTTCCTCCACACCCTGTAACCGTCTTGTTTAATATGAATTTGCCGTTTCGTGGCAGTTTGTCCAATAGCGTATTGTCCTCGCTCATATACCTACATCCTTGGGGCATGGTAATAGTTGTGATATTCATTGTTTTGTTTTTTGTTTTCATTGTGAAAATATGCAAGGTGTTTATTTCTTCAACGGCGCAACCTACATCTAGCGAAAAGAAAAATATTGAAAACTGTGGCCTTCTTAGTAATGTTCCAATAAAAGGCTGCATTACCGTCAATTCATGGAAAGCAGGATGCAGGACTTTTTCTTTGGATATGTTGCATATATAAGTATCATCCTCGATTTCATGAAAAAAAGCTGCATCTCTATTTTCTTTCGTCTGTTGTAGGCTCACGCCGTTGAGTGAGTGTGTTCTTTATTTATATAATGCCTTCGGTTTACTGAACGTTCCACATTGTGCAACTTTTTTCTTTTTTGAATGATAAGTGAAGTTCTCTTTGCCGAAGTTCTTTTCCTCTGCCTTATAAGCATTTCTTACATGGCCTATTATTTCATTTTCTGTCATGCTCTCGCTTTCCCAGCCGTCAGCGAAATACTCCATAGCCAGATTTTCGTCAACTCCCCATTTGCACAACTGGCAAGCTAATGAGAATATGCTCATTGCCCTATGTCCTTCTTGCCAATATTCAGGATGGCTCCTTTTCCAAGTCGAGTTCATTATGTGTATTATGCTCCTGCCGGATATTTTCTTTCCTGATGAGACGTTTGTTTGCTTTGTCATTACAGCCTTTATCGTAGGCACATAATGGAAAGGCACGGGATTGGGGTTTGTCCAGATATTCGGGTCATAGCTTAGATAGTTTCTCCTCGCCAAGTCTTTGCAGCTTAAATCCTTGCTTGCCACGTTGAACTTCTGCAACAACTGGTCGTACAAGTCACCATGCATTGCAGGGTCTGTGTTATCATGAAGCACCAAGGCTTTCAATCCCTTTCCGCTCGGAGTGACAAATACGCAATACACGCAAGGAGTAATTATCAACCTTCGCCATAAATAGCACATCTCTTCATAGCCGGGAATGTCGTCAAAATCCAAGGCTGTGATGTCCGAGTATTGTACAAGTCCGTTTCTATTCACTTCGGAGAATGTCCCGTTGTAAGCCACGGCAGGCAACAGTCTCAGTTTCCATTGCTGCTGTTCCGCATGTGTTTTTAGGCTTCGGATATGCTCTATGGCCTGTCTCAGAGTGTAGTTTCCAAACTCATTGTCATACAAAACCATATTACCTGTTTGGATTAAATCCACTATTTCCTTAACTGTTACATAAGTCATATTACACTTTGTGTAATTTACTCTTTCTAATTTTGTAATTTGTTTCATCTTATTTAAAATTTAAATGTTTAATACACAAGTAAGATTTTGACACCCTTCCAATCCCCTTTTTGTCATTTTCAGACGAATAAGGACATCCGGCTGCATGAAAAAAGAAGTGCCGCCAGGCTTGGTGCTTCCTGACGGCATGAGTTGCTTAGGTTTGTTACGGCCTTAATATGCCAGTTTCAACTTGGCAAATTCGGGCGTAACTTCCAGCTTGATGTCTTTCATCCTGCTTGCGCCCAACGCCCTCGCAGACTTCTTGTAGCAGTCTATGAACTCCGTCTGGTCGATGAAACAGTTGAAATATGTTCCGAATGGGGCGCGTGGTATCGGCTCAGGCATCCTGAAGTTATCAAGCCCTTCGCCTGTTATGACGTCCGCGTCAGCAGTGTTTATCATGTCTTGTTTTAGCAAATCGTCGGTTGCCATACGCTCAAAAGACACTTCAATATCTTTCGGATTGAGTATGTCAAGGCTCACAACAACCTTGCGCTCGTCTGTCAGCACATTCAAGTCGTTCTGTATTTCCTGTTGAACGCTCATAATCGTGGCTGGCCCAATCTCGTGAACCTTACCAACCAAAAATACTTTCTTGCTCATAGTCTTTTTCGTTTTCTTGTTTATTATTAATTCAACACCAAACTCATTTTTCAAGAACCTTCGCAATGTGTTATAAGCGTCAGCTCTTTTCCTTTCTCTTGGAATCACGGTCAATAGTTCTGCCAAATCCACTTTGATGCAGAGGCCGGTTTCAAGATTGTGGCCGATATATCTTTCAAGGGCTTCCACGTCGGCCTTGAACTTCTCCGGTACAATTACAGTGTTTGCTTTTCTTTCGATAACATCAGGAGAAACACTGCCCTGATGGCTTCCCAAGTACTGTACTTCGTTGGAAAGCGCATAAAAAAGACTTTCTGGTAACATCTTCTTCTAACAGTTATTTCACTAATTAGGTTTTCTGTCCTTCATAGGCGCGTTTTGTCGATTTGAGACTTTTCTAGACTGATTTCATAAGTTAGGATTTGGGGGCTTGGGAGGGGAGTTTTAAAGGTTTGGATGGTAGGTATAAAAAAACGCACCAAGAATTTAATCTTAGTGCGTTGCCCCTTAAAAGTATTATAATTTAGAGGCTGTATAAAGCTCATTCATTGATGAAAATAATTTTGTCTTTCGTATGGTTTCATTAGGGAAATTCTATTTCTAATTGTACACCAAACTCTTTTGAACCTTCTATAATTGTTCCTTCCAAAACATGTCGGTCAATCATGATTTTTAGAGCCTTGCTTCCATCTTTGGCTTCAAAGATATAATTATTACCAACTATTTCTCCTGTCATTTCTATCTTTTCGTCGGTATTCAAATTTGAATATATGCAATTCCTTATTTTGTTTCCTTTCCTTTCAAAATCTAGCCTTCTTGCGTCATCAAGTTCAGAAATGGAGCATTTTATCCAAGCCTTTTGGTGAAGTATGTTGCTAATTTTTTCTGCAAAGGAGTCGGATAAAGCATCTTTTAGCTCATAATAATCGAATAAGATGTGAGGTTCGCCAAATGATCCTCCCCAAATGGTATATTGAGGAAAGATAAATGTAATCCCTAACGGTGAGAGTTGAAATCTTTCAGGAACCTCATCTGCTTCACAATAAGTCCTATCTGTATTGTATCTTGACAGGTAGTCTTTAATTATATTCAATGTGGCAGGTTTATTACTTATGATGTCATCCAATTTCAACTCTCTTCCTGAGTCTTTATCATAAATGATATAATCGCTGGAAGAAAATATACTTTCGCTATTTCCACCACCGTAGAAAAGATAGTGAGTTGAAAAGATGCATAAGCCATTCCACCATTGATGAAATTTCACTTTTTTATGGCCATCACATTGTTCAGGAATCCAGTTATTTTCGGCCTCTTCTGATTCTCTTTCAAAATACAGTTCAATGCATTTATGTATATCGTCAGTTTGGTAACCGAAGGCTTTTGCAATGATGCATTCTTGCAACTTGCTCACATCTTCTGTTCCTGACATGGATACAGGCCACTCTATATCAACTTCGAAATTTCCTCTCTTTTCTTTGATGTGTTCAAATTGTATTTCCGGTTCATAAGGCTTTTCGATTTCTTCTGGCGGTGTTTCTAACGTGGAGTCAACAACATGATAATCAGCCGCCCCAACTGTCTCTTCATTAACTGTAGCAGACGATGTTACATCGTTCGTTACTTGTATGTCACCAGAATCATTTTGACTGCATTTCCAGACAATTAGGATAACAGTTAAGACAATCAAAAAGCCTGCAACTACTATTATAGCGGGTGCGTCCTTTGTTTTTCTCAATAGGTAGGACTTTGCCTTCATTGGAATTTGAATGTCCCTTATCATGGAGTCAAAATCGTATCTTAAGCAGTACTCTTCTTTCTTGCTGCAGGCTGTTTTCCAATCACCCTGTTGAATGCAATCCCTAATCAGAAGATTGTATTGGTTGGTGATTTGTTTTTTACATTCATCTAATAGTATCGCTTCTTTTGAAGAAAGCGTGGTGGCTGAATCGCTAAGGATTGAATATGCTTCCACGTATTTCCCATCCTTGAAGAACGATAGTGCTGTTGAATAGAGGTCGTTGTTCATGTTTGATATATAATTTGTGGGTCGTCATAAGATGCTGATTTCGTGTAACCCTCCTAATTATTGAGAAAGCAGAATTGCTATTGATGAGATGATTATTGCTAATGAGAAGATTATTATAATTAATGAACCTGAGTCTGGAATTTCTATGGCTCTGATTTTATCATCAAAGTCGTGTTTTTTTATATATTCCTGTTGCAGACGATTGGCTTTTGAGTAATGTTTCCGCCTGATTAGTTCCTTTATCAGAATATAATATTGTTCGGTAATCAGCCTTTCACACTCTTTTTTGAGTTTTTCCTCTTTTAATGTCAGCCCATTCCGCTTGTCCTCAAACAGGGAATAGGCTGTCTCATAGTCTCCTTTGTTCATGTACGAAAGGACCTTCGGATAGAATTGGTTCTCAATATCCATTTGTATTTCTCTTTATGGCTTGTGATGTCAACGGTTGTATTTCATATCAAAATCCTCATCATTCATAGACAGGTAAATGATGCCTTCTATGAATCCGACAATAGCCGGGATGTAAGACCAGCAGAATACAATGTACAATATGCCCATCCCAATTTTCCCCAGATAGAACTTGTGTATGCCGAAACTGCCCAAGAGAAAAGGCCGAAAACTTCCAAAACATCTATTGCGCCTAAAAGTACCCATATGCAGCAACTGAAGGGCAAGTACGAAAATGCCTACAACAAATGGACTGATGACGACGAGGCGTTGCTCAAGCGGTACCATTCTGAAGGAAAGACAAACGCTGAAATAAGTGGACTGCTCAGGCGTAACACAGGAGCGGTAAGAAGCAGGCTGAAGAAACTTGGACTGACTGGAAACAATGGGGCACAAACGGATTCAGGAAACGAAAACTCTGGGAAAGTAGCATCCTCAAAACCATGAACAGCAAGGAAGGGAGTAAATGAAACACACCCTTCCGTAAAAACAGCCACAACATGATTGACAGCAAACAATTGGTGAGGATAAGGCCGCCGCCTGTCCTTGCAAGCCACTGGTATGTCCGTATTCATTTGGGATAATGTGGCGTAAAGGTTTGATAATAAGATTTTTACATATAAAACAACTTTAAATAACGATAAAAAGGAGAAATAAATAATGGTAAATTATTTTGATGAAAAATTAAGGAAAAGCAGCCTGCCCGTTCATCCCAAGAAGGAGTATGGCGGATTGTGCGAGGTTGCGGACGAGTTCAAGGCAAATGAAAATTTCCTCATTGACGAACTCATGAAAACAGTGAACGTCAACATGAAGGAATACAGGGGTTACGCCAAAGCCGACCACTCGGACATAGGGCCGCATTTCCATTCTTTCGGCTCTATCGACATGAACGGTGGTTATATGGGTCATATCGGAATTGATTGGCCTTCAACAGGAGCCGGTCCGTCATGCTGCATAACAAAGTATTTCCAACTGAAGGATGCTTGCAACGGCATGACGGCGGGATATATATTCCCTGAATATGGAGAAGGCAGGATTCTTGCGTTCTTTACGGACTGGCTTCTTGAAGGCCTTGGCGATTCCACGTGTACAGGAAAAGACCTGCTGTTCCTTGATTGCGCCCATACCGGAGTCGTATCTTACTGTAACGACGAGGCGAGATGGTTGTTCTGCAAGGGCATCGCATACGGGCATAAACTTTGCAAGTTCACCGTCTTCACTGAATTTAGCGACAGGTTCAGTTTCCCGTCAGGGGTGCTTTCGGAAAATGATTTGGACGAACTTCACGAAGACATCTGGAATGAAATGAACTAATTTGACTCTCACCAAGCCTCGTCCTGTTTCCTCTGTGTTTCAGGGCGGGGCTTCAATTCACGGTCTTTCGTGTTGCGATTTGCCGTCTTTTACAACGTAATTCACGGCCTTTCGCAAAGCGATTTACGGCCTTTTGCAAAGCGGGGAAACACGACAGAACAACAAACAAACTAAAGCACTAATAATCAAAGAATTATGGTATCAGTAAGAATTATATTCAGACCATCCACGGTCGAGGGGAAAGAAGGCACACTTTATTTCCGTGTCATCCATGAGAGGGTGGCGAGGACTGTCTTTACCGACAGCCATGTTTTCCGTGACGAATGGGACGACGCCGCATCTTCCATCATTATCAAGGGGACGAAGGAAAGGCGGGCTTACCTTGAACTGACGGCCTCAAAGCTGAAGTCCGACCAAGAGAGGCTTGATAGAATCATTGCCGAAAAGGAGGTCTCAAGGGTTAAATTCACCGCCGACGATGTTGTCACGGAATACAGGAAGCAGCCTGAAAGTATGACGTTTTCCACCTTCATACGTTCGATGGCTGAAAAGAAGATGGCTGCAAAGAGGTACGGCACCGCCAAGACTTACCGTGACGCTCTAGCCAGCTTCTCCAACTTCAGGAACGGCGAGGATGTCTCTTTCGACGCTCTTGACAAGGAGACAATCTGCCAATATGAAGCGTGGATGAAGGACAAGGGGCTGAAGTTGAACACCTCGTCGTGCTATCTCAGGACTTTGAAGACACTGTATCTGAAGGCCGTTGACATGGGACTTACGGACGACAAGGACATTTTCAGCCGAGTGTTCACCGGTTTTGCTACCACAGCCAAACGAGCCATAACAATCGAAGCAATAAGGAAAATCCTGAAGCTAAGGCTCAAAGACGGCTCCGCCCTCGCCTTCGCCCGTGACATGTTCATGCTGAGCTTTTACCTGCAAGGCATCTCGTTCGTTGACATGGCTTACCTGAAGAAGGCAGACATAAGGAACGGCGTGCTGCAATACTCCCGCAAGAAGACCGGCCAGGCAATCACAATAAGCTGGGAAAGGGAGATGCAGGAAATAGTGGACGCTTATTCACACCAGACGAAAGACACGCCTTACTTGCTGCCAATAATAAGGATACAGGACGGGACGGAGCGCGAACAATATGAGAAAACGGAGCATAACGTAAGCCGGAATTTGAAGAAAATCGGCGTGATGGCGGGCCTGCACATCCCCCTGACGACATACGTCAGCCGCCATTCGTGGGCTTCAATCATGCGCGACATGGGCAACGACATCTCCGTAATCAGCCGGGGACTGGGGCACGAGGACATAAAGACCACGCAAATCTACCTCTCGGCAATCGACAACTCCACCGTGATGAAGGCCAACAAGAGGCTCATCGGCAGGATAACGAAGCATTGAAACTGAAAGGAAAATGTATGACTAAAGTGGCAGTTTCATAAGTATAAAACCTCCACTCGTGTGCAAAGATACGAAAAACAGCGGATTTCAAGCGTTTTGCCGTGACTTTTTTGATAAAAATTTGTCCGCGTTGTTGGACTAAAACGCGAATTGTTTGACTAATCGCCTGTCTCGGAAAAACTAACATTTTGATTTAAAGCGCATTACGCCAAAGTCACCGCTTCATACTTATAAAGCGGTGACAAATCTCCACCCAGAAAGAGACTTAATTGATAAAGGAATGCAATAATCTTGTGGTATGGAAAATGTAACAATGAAGCAGTCTATGCTCCGTTCGTCTTGCCACATAACAACGGCAAGCCATTGTCGCTGAGTTTTTACTCCGGAATGCTGCCGTTAGACCTAAAGAATGATGTAGACAACGCCTGGAAACATCCTGAAAATGTTTGTAAAGCGTGGTGATTCAAGTTCGGAGAGGTATCAGTCAGCCGTCATGCGATTGTCATGAGGGTAACGTAAGGAACGCTTTTTTCAGAACATGCCCGACAAGCTCAACAGCGTAGATTTCCAATGGTTCCTTGTCCGCACAAAACCCGGACATGAACAGGATTTGTGTACACGCATCGAGCGTGGGAAGGGCAAGATACGGAACATACTGGAAGTCTATTGCCCCACCAATACCAAAGTGTACGTGCGCAGGGGCGACAACGAGCGGCGGCTCCCCCTTTTCGACGGCTATGTGTTCGTGCTTGCCACACAGGGCGCATTGGTTGACTTCCTCCGTGACAACTGCCCCGACGCTTACCTCCGCTACAACCGCAAGCGCACTCCTGACGAGAAAGCGACCGCCTGCACCATACCAGAAGCCCAAATGCGTGCCTTCCGCGACTACAACGAGAACTATGCCGACAAGGTGATTGTGCTGGAGCGTCCTTATTCTGATTATGCTTTCAACACGAAAACGGACGAGCCGAATGAAATCGTGCGGGTCATCGACGGTCCTCTTGCCGGCCAGGAAGGCTACATCTGCCGCTTCCACAAGAAAAGGGGGCTGGTGTTCCACGTTCAGGGCATGATTCCGGGCAGTTGGCTGACCGTCACCTATCCCAACGTCTCCGACCTTCATGTCGCCCGCCTCCACAACGCCGAGGGAGACCGCTTGTCCATAGGCACGGAGAAAGGGCGCGCCGTTGATTTGCTTGTCGGCATCCTGCAAGGCTGCGGTTATGTGGAGCGCACACAAGCCATGCTTTACGAACTGACGGAACGCCTTGCCGCCGACCTGTCATTGGCCGCTCTCTGCAAGGAACTTGGCAAGCAAGGTGAGAAAACATTGAGCCGCCGCCTTTCAGGACTGACCGCCGGAGAGGCAGGACTCTTGACAAATCTTGCCCGTTACGAGCATGACGCGCCAGGATATGTGAAGGAAAACTGGCCAAGGATTGTCCTCCGTCCGTTCCTTACGCCCACATCGGGAATTGCCATAGAAAAAGGCAAAGACGAGGTTGAGCTGCAGCATAGGGATTTTACGGAAATCATCCGCAAGGTTGACATCACCGAAGAGGTCTATTATCCAAGCAGGCAGGAGGACGGAAAGGTCACAACGGCATACTATGCCCATATCGGTATGACGGAAGGAAACGGGATTGTTACATTCTTCGCCAACTGGGACGACTTCCTCCGCGAGTATTTCCTGACGGCAGGGAAAGCCAACGAGAAATTAGTCAGCGGGGAACAACAGAAAGAAAAGCTCATCGAGTCTTTCCGAAACTACGCCCCAACCTTATATAAAGTATTGACTGATACGGATTCAGCCGTAAAGGCCGTACAGGATTTCAAGGTCGGCGAAGATACGCTGAACGTCATGGCCGTCAAGTCTTCCGCACAAGAAAAAGACGCGGCAAAGGACAGGCTGGTAAACACTTGTGTCCGCATTTGCAAGGAAATAAACACCACCAACCACCTTGCCGTATGGCGCAGGTACCTGCGGACGGTGTGGCTGCATAATTGACAAGAAATCATGCTCACGATAGAAGAATTCACTTCCGAATGGAAACGCCTTCACCATCCGTCAATGGACGTGGACGGCGACGTGGCTTTCTTTTATGAAATCTACGGCAGGCTTCACCGCCTGGCGGAACAGGAAGCGGCGGCGTTCGACGAGCAGATTATCCTTTCCTTGCTTCTCTATACGGAGAATACCATCGCCGTAGGGCTTGACGGAGTTTACGAATACAGGTATCGCAGCGTGGGCAATGTGGTTTTCAACTGGTGCGAAAGCTTGGGCATGGACGCGAAAACCACATCACAGGTTGACAGGCTCGTGTCGGAAGCCGTGGCGAAGGCTCTATGCAGTGTCCTCAGGCAATGGATGACGGAAAGCGTGCTGTCCGGCAATTTTCTCCACCTTAGCGAAATGCTGACATGGTTCGTACGCGAAGACGAAGTATTGCGGTCTGTCTATCCTGACCTGCGTTTCCGTAAGGAGATGTTCTTGCGGCTCACTGGAAACAAAAAGACAGCCGGACGGATGCTGTGGGCTGACCTTGCCTTCAACTGGCGTGACAAGCGTGGCTGTTCCTTGGCGGATACCATTGCCAAACAGTTCCGCTGTGAAACATCCTTTGTGGAAGGGATGGGAAAAGACAGGTTGAAAGAGACGGCACAAATTCTCGATTCTATCCGTTCCGAACGGCTGGACACTTACACTGTCATCGAAAGAAAGGACGAACATACGCTTGCTTTACGCCACAGGGATGGTCGTGAGTTCCGGAATGTGATATTTTCAACACCCGTTCCGACAAACATGCAAAACCGCCATCTTGCCGCCCAGCTCGTCACATATAAAGACAAGACATACATAAACGGTCCGTTTGTCGGTCTTGACAAGGATGTTCTGTCTATATGGAACGGCGAGACCGTCTGGAACGACATATTCGCAAAAGAGCAGGATGCGGCAAAGCACGCTTACTTCACCACCACGTTCGGCAAGCGTATAAGCCTCTACGACGACCTTTACACCATACCGGAAGACCCGGAGGAAGCCAAGAATGCCGACATGGGCATATATTTTGACGAGCCGAACATCTTTGACTTCCTTGATTGGCTTACACCGGAAAAAAGTCACTCAAAACAATAAGCTGAAAGCCGCCAGACAAGCAACTACAAGCTCAATGATGCAAGCTGAAGAAGCCGGTTTCATTTCATACTCCCGCTCGTTCGTCTTAAAAATGCAGGACGAGGGAAGATACGACGCAGCCAACAAACTGAACATGTATCTCAGGAAGTTCGTCATTTTTCTGGGTAAGAATGATATTCCCTTTAAGGATTTCGACTCGCTTTTAATACGGAACTACAACACTTGGCTTGAGAACCAAAAGCTCGGACGCAACTCAATCTCACTCTATATCCGAAACCTGAAGAGAGTATACCAGTTAGCCGTTGCCGATGGAGTAACCTGCGAAAACCATCCATTTGAAGGCGTTGACGTAAGTTACCGGGTGAAGAAAGAGAAAAACAGACTCACACCGAAGGAAGTGATACAATTACGGTATATGGACGTAAGCAACCTTCACCTGGAAACAGCGTTTGGATACATTACGATTAAAGAAGGATAAAATAACCACTCTCAAAAGAGAGGTGAAAAGATTAAAGGACGCATTACAGCAAGAACGTTCAGAATATCTTGATAAATTAATATCAGACATAAGAATATTATTCCATATATATTCAGGAAGGATTCTTCAAGATTGTGCTTTTGGTTGTGGATTATATATAAAAACAGACAATAGCATGAAACGTATCTTGTTTACAGCAGAAAGAGATGAAAACAAAGAAGTTGATGCATTATACAATATGAGTAGTGGCCAGTTAGTTTCCTTGGCAATATCACTTATTCTATGTTTGAATAAACTATATGGAAAGGGGTCATTTTTGGCAATAGATGACCCTGTCCAAACTATAGATGATCTTAACTTATGGGGATTAATCGAAACGCTTCGCCATGACTTTGCAGATCATTTTCTTTTGCTCTCTACGCATGAAGACAAATATGCATCATTATTGGCTTATAAGTTTCAAAAAATAGGAGCAAAGGAAAAACTGATTGTATGGCTCAGATTTAATATTATGGGGATATCGGATTTGGACGCTTACCATTTTGTGTTTCCTGTTTTGTAAGTTGAAAACAGAAAGAATAGCGTAGTAATAAATCGAAAAAAATTTGATTCGAAACAAGAACATTTTTTCTATTATCGTGAAATCAAAAATAGAAAACCACTAAATAATTTGTGGTAAAACAATGAAAAAATTAATGTTATAGACGAAATAATGTCACAAACGTCTGAAAGCAATAAACGAATAGCCAAGAACACATTGCTGTTGTATTTTCGTATGATATTCATAATGGTAATAAGTCTTTTTACCAGTAGAATAAATTTACAGTCTTTAGGTGTTGAAAACTTTGGAATTTATAATGTTGTTGGTGGGGTAGTTGCTATGTTCTCAATCTTGACGGGGGCTTTAGGAGTAGCAACAAGTCGATTTATAACTTTTGAATTGGGTAAGGGAAACAAGGAAAAGCTACATAAGGTGTTCTCATCAGCTGTTACAGTACAGATATTGATGTCATTAGTTGTTGTAATAATAGCTGAGATTACAGGTGTTTGGTTCTTAAACAATGAAATGATAATTCCTCAGGATAGGTTATATGCAGCTAATTGGGTATTACAGTTTTCTATACTTTCGTTTGTGTTGACATTAATAAATGTGCCTTACAATGCATGTATTATTGCACATGAAAAAATGTCAGCTTTTGCTTATATTACGATTTACGAGGTTATAATGAAATTGGTAATAGCGTATAGTGTTTTTGTGACACCAATAGATAAATTGATAACATATTCTGCTTTGTTGCTTTTTTTGTCTTTTTCGACGCGTTTGATATATGGTATCTATTGTACAAAACATTTTGAAGAATGCCAGTATCGTTTTGTTTTTGATAAAAGGATGCTGAAACAGATAGGAGGTTTCGCAGGTTGGACAATGATTGGTAATCTTGCTTGGGTTGGTTATTCTCAAGGTCTTAATATTCTCTTAAATCTTTTTTTTGGCCCGTCTGTAAATGCAGCAAGAGGTATCGCAATGCAAGTCAATGAAAAAGTTTCTTCTTTTTGTACAAATTTTCAGATGGCACTTAATCCTCAAATCACAAAAAGCTATGCTGTCAATGATTTGAACAGAATGCATACTTTGATTTACGCAAGTTCAAAATATTCATTTTTCTTGCTTCTTTTCTTGTCTTTGCCTATTTTGATTGAGACAGAATCGATTTTATATTATTGGTTAGGCAATTATCCTGAACATACGGCTTGGTTTGTCCGACTTATCTTCATGGTTTTGATGGTAGAGGTGGTAGCTAATCCGTTAACTGTTGGAGCGCAAGCGAATGGTCATATAAAAAAATATCAGATTATAGTAGGCACAATCCTTTTAATGATAGTGCCTTTATCTTATATTGCGTTAAAAATGGGCTATCCACCGGAGGCTGTATTTGTTGTACATTTAATTATAGTAATTTTAGCTCAATGTGTTAGGGTCATAATGGTCAAAAATATGATTTCCATGCCTATTAGTGAATATGTAAAAAGAGTTGTTTTAAGGATTTTTGCCGTTGTAGCCACATCCGTTGTATTTCCTATTATTTTACATTTAAAATTGCCAAATAGTTTATTGTGCATAATGCTGACATGTTTGGTAAGTTGTATATCTGTACTGTTAAGTGTGTATATTTTAGGGCTAACCGTGGTTGAAAGGAATAAGATTAATTTGAAAATTATTAAATATATAAAAAAGAGATGAAAATTGGGAAGTTGTATTGGTGGAAGGAAGAAAAAAATTTTGGCGATTTCGCTTCTTACTATTTGGTAAGCCATTTGGCTAAAAATAAAATAGAATGGGCTTTTCCTCAAGCATGCATTCATAGAGACTTAGTTAATTTTCTTCGTTCTATTAAGCATAGGGAAAAATTTGCTTTTAGTAGTTATAGGGGGTATGTTTTTCCTTGGGAGAAAGCACTTTTTGCAATAGGGTCCATTTTGGATTTTGCAAATTCAAAAACAATTGTTTGGGGAAGTGGATATAGAGAATATAGTAGTCTATATAGAAAAACTAAAATCTTAGCTGTTCGTGGAAATTTGTCTCTCGAAAAGATTCCGTTAAATAAGAGAAAGAATGTAGCATTAGGCGATCCGGGCTTGTTATTACCATTGGTATACGATAATCCACAAGAGCAAACAAAAGATGTTACTATTATTCCTCATTTCGTAGACTATCATTATTTTAAAGAAAAATATGGACAATCTTATGACGTGTTAGATGTAAGAACAAATGACTTGGAATATATGATTGATAATATTCGTCAAAGCAAATATATTCTTTCTTCTTCATTACATGGTCTTATATTTGCTCATGCCTATGGAATCCCTGCCCTTTGGATAAGACATGGGTATGTCAAGTCTTCAGATTTCAAATACCTTGATTATTTTAGCAGTGTTGACATTCCTGCTTATACTGGAGAAGATGATGATGAGAAATTGCTTGATTCATTATTTTCAATAGCTGATTATTTTCATAAAGAGAGCAATCGGTCGCTTATAAAAAAGGGAAAATTAGTTCAGGTACAATTAAGTCTTTTAAAATCATTCCCTTTTGAGTTAAAAGAAAAATACAAACACTTTATAGGAAGATAAATATTTGTATATGAAGTATTTGATAGTGCAAGATTGGCGAAGTACACATGGCAATCATGCCGGCATGAAACACATGTGTGATTTGTTGGTTAGAAAATATCCTGATGAATATGAAATGTTTGTAAAGGATTGTCCGAAAGTATGGAATTCACCCAAAAAAATAATAGAGAAAATTCGTTGGCATGTTTGGGATAAAAGGGTCCGGGATTTATATTTGACTAAAACTTATCCGAAAGAATACTTAAAGTTATGCAAACCGATGTTTTCGAAATTAACAGATGGTGACAATGTATTTCTTTTAGAATATTTATTGCCTTGGGCATCTCAATATGAGTTGGCATGTTATATACGTGAAAAATTCCCTAAAGTAAAGATTTATGCCTTGTGTCATCTTACTTGCAAGTATTTTGATGAGATGACAACAATAGATCCCAATATAATTCAAAAATGGGCAAAACCTGTTGACAAACTTTTAACACTTGGATCTTCTTTGTCCATTTATCTTGAAAAAGCTGGTATACCGAAAAAAAAGATAAGCACAGGATTTCATTATGTAGATTCTGATTATTATCACAAACAAACCGTTTTTGAAGTTCATTCTCCATTAAGGGTGATTATGATGGGTGGGTTGCAACGAGATTATGGTATGCTTGCGGAAATAGTAAAGCGTTGCCCAGATGTTCATTGGGTAATTTGTAGAGGACGTAAACAGGTAGATAACTTGTTCCCAAAATCTACGAATGTAGAACTAAAGGGCTATTTGGAGGAGGATGAACTTCGTAAGCAAATGGACATATCAGACGTGTCTTTGAATATCATGGAAGACACAGTAGGTAGTAATGTGATTACAACGTCTATGGCTATGGGATTGGCTATGGTTGTAAGTGATGTAGGCAGTATCAGAGATTATTGTACTGAAGAAAACACTATTTTTTGCAATAATAAAGTTGAAGAGTTCTGTAAAGCTATTTCTGAATTGGGGAATGATAAAGGTAGAGTCAAATCTATGAAAATGAATTCTCTTAATTATAGCAGTAAACTTATAATAGAGAATATTCATAAGTATATTTCTTCTTTATGTTTATAATAACATTGAGAAGTTAACAAACATTCCATTCTTATATAATTTTATGTTTTTAGGTTATGGCGTTGGTGATCCAATAGTTTATTGGATTCTTCGAATCTTTCTGTTGGGAGTATTAATCTATTGCGGTTGGGGGATAAGTTTTGATGCTCCTCGTCGGTATAAAAAATATGCATGGTTTACAAGTGTTACGTATTCTTTGATTCAAGGATTACGTTGGTTAAGGGGGGCTGATTATCCGCATTATTACAATGATATTGTAACACTATTGGGGCAGTTTAATAGTCACCGATTGCCTGCAGTTGTGACTGATGAGCCTGAATTGCTGTATAAGATTTGGTGTACTGTTTTTTATTATTCCAGTCTGCCTTTTTGGGTTGCGTTTGTTCTATATAGTGCTTTACTTATTGGTGGTGTACTTTTAGTGTTGAAATATTATCGAAAGGCTGCTATATGGGCCTTGCCTTTGTTCTTTGTGTTAACACTTTCAGCAGAAAACCTGATTAGGCAGTACATTGCGGTCTCATTTATCTTATATGCTTATTATTTCTATTTGGGTGATAAGAAAAAGAAAATGTGGATAAGTTTGTGTGCTGTACCGTTGATACATTTTAGTGGAATAATTATTGCTTTTCTATTTGTGTGTCTTGTTTATCTTCCTAAAAAAATAGTAAATAAGATACAGGTACAGTGGCTACCACTGACAATGATTGCCCTTTTCATTTATTGTTACTATTATTGGGATTCTTCAAATTTATCTTACTTGGTGGATTTTATCCAAAACCACATTAAGTTAGATAGTGAAAAGGCTTCAAACTACGTGGATTATGCTGACAGATGGTTCACAGATGAAGGAAGTATATCAAATGTGTTAGGGACGAATGTAGGTACAATTGGGCTATTAAATAATATAGTGCTTGTACTCACAAACTGTTCGATAATTTTCTTTGGTTTCATCGCACAGAAGAAAGACAATAGACTTTTTCTAGTGTTCTGTTTCAGTTACCTTGCAATAATGATTAAGACCATAGGAGGCGATATTGAAATGTTTGCTAGGTTTTACAATTGGTTTGTCATATTGATGCCATTGCTAATTGGTGTGTTTATGGATAATATATCAGAAAAAGTAAATATAAAAAATGCCATAATCGTAATCTATGCTTTGAATTTCCTATGGTATGGTTTCTTACGTGAAATAATCAATACTTCTATGTTTGGCTATGGCTTTGTATGGGATAAATAAAAACTATTGTGATGGGAAAAATAAAATCGATTTTACAAATGCTCTTTTACAATATTGTTTGCAAGAGCTATATAAAGATTTTAGGCGAACATGATTGTCGTAACATGAGATATCAAGTGTCTTTATGCTTGATATTTAAAAATGAAGCTCCTTTTTTAAAGGAGTGGCTCGACTATCATCTAACCATAGGGGTTGGCCATTTCTATCTTTATAATAATAATTCAAACGATAATTATGTGGATGTTATAAAACCTTATGTGGACAAAGGACTTGTCACTTTAATCGACTGGCCATACGCTCATTCACAATTTAAGGCTTATAAGCATTGCTACGAGAATTATCGAAGTGAAACTAACTGGATTTCATTTTTGGATGCAGATGAATTTCTTGTTCCAAAGTATGTTGACTCCATTGGAGAATGGTTGAAGCCTTTTGATAAATATCCAGCAGTAAATATCCATTGGAGAATGTTTGGTACCGGTGGAAAACTTAAACACGATTATAGCAAGAATGTTATTGAACAATATTTCACTTGTTTTGATGAGCTATATAGCCATGGCAAATGTATCATTAATACCCGATATGAAATTGCAAGTTTTGATTTATGGCATGTTCATCATCATACTTATATGAAATACCCCATATTCGGTATTAACTTGACATTGCCGGCAGTCAACCAATTCGGATATATTTGTACGGTTGATGAAACATGGGGAGGAGGCAAACACAAGCAAGAAAATGCTACTATGTTGATAAACCATTACTTTACGAAAGCTTGGGACGTATATAGCGCAAAGATGCACCGCTCAGATGTGTTATTTGAAAAAAATCCAAAGGCAGATTATAATTATTTTTATAAGTATGAAATGAAATGCCGCACAGAGGATTATACGATTAGGCGTTTCCTAATCCGAATGAAAATTTTCCAAGGTATTATCAAATAAATGATGATATGGTAATAACATACATAGGTTATGCAAATAACAACGAAATAAGGTATGAGGCGGCTTCAGGAGGAATTATTAGCTCTATAGTAGAATATCTTTTTTCATCAGGACAAATAGACACGTTTTTAGCTTGTAAATTTATACGGGATAAATGTTGCTATGAGCCAAAAATGATATATTCTTTCAACGAGTATGAAATGGTCGGATCAATATATCAGGATATGGATATTTTAGGATATCTAAAGAATCATATTTCGGAAATCAAAGGAACCATTCTTGTTGTTTGTTCACCGTGTTTAGTCCGAGCCGTCCGTCATATACTAGCAATAGCAAACATTAACGCTTTTATAATCGATTATTTCTGCTCTGGCCAAACAACATTAGAGGGGACTTTCTGCTATTATAAGTTTTTAGGGGTAAATAAAGAAGATGTGAAATTTGTTCGTTACCGAGGCGGCGGATGGCCTAATGGTATTGACATAACGTTGAATAATGACATCCATATAAAAAAGGCAAATTACACTGAACCTTGGACTACAATACACGAATCTGGATTTTTCACTCCCCAAAGATGTTTTTATTGCAAACAAGTAGAGTGCAAAGAGGCTGATATCTCAGTTGGTGATCCATGGCTAAAGGAATACATGGAGACAGAAACTATTGGACGCTCGCTTTTTCTTGTTCATTCTCAAAAAGGAAAGGATATTATAAATGATTTAGTCTTTAATAAAGTCATTACGGTAAAAGAAGTTGATTATATATTATTCGAGAAATCTCAATGGCCAACAGTTGTCAGAAAGAATAATATTCGGAGTGAAAAATTATTTTATGATTTACAGTGGAAGTTGTTGACTACTAATTGGTATTCGATTTGGGCTACAAAGAATTTACGCAACATGAAGATTCACCGTCGATTTGTGTTGTATATATTGCATATATATTGTCAATTTAGAAGTATGAGCATAAAAGATTTGATATTAAAATTAATCGAAAAGATATTTAATAAAATCAAGCTGGGGGGGGTAAGACGGCATTGGAAAAATAAGTTAGGAGCAATAGGGAAACATTGGTACAAAGGTTCTAATGTATTGTTTCAAAATCCGAAGTGTATCTATTTTGGTAACAATGTCGGTATTGGTAAAAATACGTGTTTTATGCCATGTGTAGAGCATTTAGGGAATAGGTATAATCCTAAAATCGTTGTAGGAGACGGTACATGGATTGGTGTTCACAATAGCTTTGCAGCCATACATGGCATAACTATTGGTAAGAATGTTTTGTTTGCAGGATATGTTCATGTTACAGATCATAGTCATGGATATGAAGATATTAATAAACCAATTTCAGAACAATCATTAATTAGCAAAGGTCCTATTGTCATTGAAGATGATTGTTGGCTGGGGTTTAGTTGCGAGATATTGTCTGGTGTACATATAGGCCGTCATTCAATAGTGGCAGCAAGGGCGGTAGTCACAAAAGACGTTCCCCCTTATTCCATTGTTGCAGGTAATCCTGCAAGGATAGTAAAACAATATAATTTTGAAACAGATAAATGGGAAAAGTTCAAGCATTTAGAAAAAAATGAATGAATTTAGAAAAATACTCTATTTAATAAGAGCAGATTTTTGTGAATGGGCTGAATGGTTGAATGTGCCTCAAAATTTTAAGGGTATGATTAAACTAATTCGGCATTACCCGGAATACAGACGTTTGATATACTATCGTTTTGAATATAGAAAATCTCTATTGGCAAAAATCACAAAACGAATAATTAGCATAATAAAACCCACTTCGCTTAACCTATATTTCTGTAATGAAAATATTGGTGCTGGATTGCGTATCATGCATGGATTTTCAACGATAATCAATGCCAAATCTATTGGCAAGCATTGTGTAATAAGCCAGCAAGTAACGATTGGTTGGTCGCAAAGCGGATTACCTACAATTGGAGACTATTGTAAAGTGTATGCTGGAGCAAAGATACTGGGGGGGGGTAAAAATAGGAGATGATGTATGGATTGGCGCTAACAGTGTGGTAACAAAAGATGTTCCTGCTCATTCTGTAGTCGTAGGTATTCCTGCGCAAGTTATAAAGAAAAGAAATAATATTGAAGATAAATGGAAAAGAGTAAACAGCGATACATAGTAATATCGGGGTTTGATATTCATGACAATAATCGAGGAACACAGGCATTGGGATACGGTAGTATATCCTTTTTGACCATGCGTTATGGTTTGACACCTGATACAAAAATTTTAAGTTTAAGATTTATAAAAAATCCACTTAAACGAGAGAATTGCATAAATCGAATCGACAGGGTAAAGATTGGAGAAAAAGAGTTTAAAGTAAAAACATTAAATGTGTTCTTTTTGGAAAAAATCCTTTTAGAAAAGTTACACCTTACCTTGCCATTTACGTTATTTGGCAAAGCTATACGTAACATGGAATACGTAGCTGCCATTAATGGTGGGGATGGTTTCTCTGATATATACGGTACACAAACTTTCTATTGGAGAATTCCTGAAACATTGATGGCTATCAAGGCCGGTATTCCAACCATACAATTACCGCAAACTTTGGGGCCTTTTGAAAAAAGAGAAAATTATGATTTGGCAAAATATATACTTCAAGCAGCCAAGGATGTTTATGTGAGAGATGACCGTTTTGTGGATGAACTGAAGAAAATGGGAGTAAAGTATGAGCTAACCAATGACTTGTCCTATTTCATGCAGCCAGAACCTTTCAATATTGATATAAAAGAAGGGGCTGTAGGACTAAATGTGAGTGGCTTGGCTTATAGCAACCATTTTAGAACAATGGCTGGTCAGTTTGATAATTATCACTATTTATGTGAGAAAATTATCAGGTATTTCCAAGATTTTAATCGTCCGGTCTACTTAATTGCTCATAGCTACGACTACAATAATATAGAGGAAGATAATGATGATATGGAAGCTGCGCGTATTTTTTATTCAAAATTGGAGAATAAGAAAGGAGTGTATTTAATAGATAAGGATTTGACTTCACCACAAACGAAATATGTAATATCCAAAATGGCATTTTTCATTGGCACACGTATGCATGCCAATTTTGCTGCGATATTCACTAAAGTTCCTGTTTTCGGCTTAGCATATAGTTACAAATTTAAGGGAGCTTTTGAAAATAATAGAATTTTCGGTCAAACAGCTATGATAAATAACATATCAAAGCAACAAGCAGACGAAATAGTAAATCAAATAGCATTGGTGTTCAAGAAATATAATAATTGATTAAAATGAAAAGACCAGAAATCATTGCATTATACTTACCCCAATTTCATCCCATTCCTGAAAATGATGAATGGTGGGGTAAAGGTTTTACAGAATGGACAAATGTAAAAAAGTCCATACCTTTATTTAAAGGGCATGACCAACCCCGTGTGCCGACAGAACTTGGTTATTATGATTTACGAGACCCTGTGATAAGGCAGAAACAAGCTGATTTGGCTAAACTTGCAGGGGTAACATCATTTTGCTATTGGCATTATTGGTTTGGTAATGGAAGGCGATTAATGGCAGACATCTATGACGAGGTGTTGGCTTCAGGCAAACCTGATCTCGATTTTTGCTTGGGTTGGGCAAACCATTCATGGTATTCTAAAACATGGAATAAGGATGGCACGACAAGTAACAAACTACTCATCGGGCAAGAATATCCGGGCATAGAGGATGAAAAAATGCACTTTGAACTATTGTTACGTAGTTTTAAGGACAGTCGTTATACGAAAATTAATGGAAAACCTTTTTTCCTGATTTATGATCCTATTTCTGTACCTAAGGAATACTTGGACAACTTTAGGAAATGGACTAAGGAAGCAGGATTTCCAGACTTGTATTTAGTAGGGGATATTACAAAGGGCAATTACATCAAAACAATGTTAATAGAAAAAGGATTTGATGCTGTGGTTTATCAAGGATTAAATTATACTCGTCATGACACATTGTTAGGTAAATTAGGAAAGATAGGACATTATATAGACTATAAACTGAAACCTGTTGAAAGTTTTTTCACCAAGAGGCCGGCATTCTTATATGATTATCGTTTTTATTATAAGGAATTTATTAGAAAAAGAGACTATGAAAACGATGTAATTCCTCAGTTGTTCCCTCAATGGGATCATTCTCCAAGAAGCGGTGCTAACGGTGTTATTTATTGGCACTCAGAGCCTGAATATTTTAAGAAGCACTGTATAATGGCTTTTGATGCTATTAAGAATAAACCCAAAGATGGGCAAGTTTTGATATTGAAATCTTGGAACGAATGGGGAGAAGGAAATTATATGGAACCAGACAAAACGCATGGCCGTGGCTTTATCAATGCGCTTCGTGAAGCTCTTGAAGAGTATTACGGTAAGGAATAACAAGTTATGAATATATTGTTTGTTACCATGTTCCAAATCTCGGAACAAAAAGGCGGAACCGAACGTACAACGGCACGTATAAGTAATGAGTTGCGTCACCGTGGTCATAAATGCTTTAATCTGTATGCCAAACCTATTGGAGATATGTTTGAGATGGCAAAGTTTGATGGCATATATAAAGATTGCTCTATAAATAGTATCAAGAATATTATTGATACTCAAAAGATAGATAAAATTATTATTGAAGGTGCTTTTATCTTGGTGAAGAATGTTTCGGAAGGACGTTCGAAAGCCTCTTATAAGCCAAAAATACTTTTTGTTCATCACTTTGCGCCAGGATACGAGCCTTATTTCAACGCGTTTTCTTCTATTTGGAAGCAAATGCTGTATGCTAAGTCTACGGCTAATAAGATGAAAGCGTTTGTGAAAGTCGCGATATATCCGTTTTTCAAGCCTTATATGGACACGTCTTTCCACAGACTTTATAAAGTTGCTTATTCTTTGTGTGATAAGATTGTTCTCTTGTCGTCTGAATATGTGAATGATTATTGCAGATTTGGTGAAATAGAAGATAAGGCAAAATTCGTTTCTATTCCAAATGCAGTATCGTTTGATGAATTTATGCCTCTGGAGGAATTGAAAAATAAGCAAAAAACAGTCTTGATTGTTACTCGATTAGATGAAGTACAGAAAAGAATATCCTTGGCAATCAAAGTATGGAAAAGAATCGAAGAAGATGCAGATTTGAAAAATTGGAAACTCAAGATAGTCGGCTTTGGCGAATCCGAACATGAATATCGTAAGTTGGTTTCGCAGTTGGATTTAAAACGAATCTCTTTCGAAGGGAAACAAAATCCTATTAAGTACTACAAGGAAAGTTCGTTATTTATGATGACTTCCTTGTTTGAAGGCTGGCCTATGACGTTAAATGAATCCTTGCAGTTTGGGTGTGTCCCATTTGTATATGACACGTGTGCGTCATTTCATGAAATTATAAATAATGGCAAGAATGGATTCTTGATTACAGACAAAGATGAAGATGACTTCTACCACAAGATGCGTGAAGTGATGTTGAATGAAAACAGACTTATGGAATTGATGAAAACAGCTGTGGAGTCAAGCACACGATTTGCATTAGACAAAATTGCAATCCAATGGGAAAAACTTTTAAATGAATAGCTATGATACCAAAGAAAATACATTATTGTTGGTTTGGACGAAAACAAAAGCCTAAAGATGTTTCGGAGAATATAGAAAATTGGGGGCGGCTGAATCCTGATTACAAAATTAAAGAATGGAATGAGGATAATTTCGATTTAGAATTAATGCCATTTGTAAGTCAAGCATATCAAGAACAAAAATATGCATTTGTTGCAGATGTGGCAAGACTGTATGCCCTACTTCGCGAAGGAGGGATATATCTTGATACAGATGTTGAGTTATTGCAAGCATTCCCGGACTACATACTAAAGCATGAGTCTTTTGTTGGCTTTGAATTATCTCGCCAACTGATGATTGGAACAGCAGTAATAGGCAGTATAAAAAATAATTCTTTCTGGAAGGATTTTTATGACAAATACGAATCAATGAATTTTATAAATTCAGACGGTTCATACAATATGATTCCAAATGTTGATTTGCTTACAGAAAAGCTCGTAGAGGAAGGTGTGATTTTGAATGATAAGCACCAAGAAATTGCCGGAGTACATATCTATCCTCGAGAGTATTTTAGTCCAAAAAATTATGCAACGAAAAGAATCAACAAGACATCTAAATCAATTGCAATACATCATTTTTCTGCAACGTGGATTCCTCTTTGGAAGAAAACTCTATTAAGAATATGGGTTCCTTTTTCTGCAAAGTATCCTAAGTTTGCTCAATCTATAAAGAATATAATTGGGTGATATATGACTTTTGACCATAATATATAACCTGTTGTTATATTATTTTAAACAATTCAATAATATCTTTAGGACTCTGAAAAAGTTGAAATCTTAGGGGAAAGTTGAATTTTATAATACAGATTACCTACAAGCTTATTTCCGCAACTCTGGTCGCAAAGATAGTTTGGCAGATGTTGCATTTTGTAAGTATCACAAACTTACGTATTCTCAATTTTATATTTTGTAATTGATAATTATTTTGTTTTATGGACATGAGGTATCATTTAGCTAAACATTTGGTTCGTATTTTTGGCAACAAAAATGTTAGTAAATTGCAGTCGTGGTTAAAATTTATTTTAACGTTTAGAAAAGATTATTGTGAGGCCGAAAATGTTAAAAGCTGTATTGGGGGGGGGGTAAACTGGTCGTTTTTATGATTGATGGTAAAACTTTGCATGGAGGTTTAAGTGACAGGCTTAGAGGACTTTTCTCAACATATCTCTATTGTAAGAAAAAAGGATATGTTTTTAAAGTATATTGGGTTTATCCTTTCAGATTACAAGATTATCTAATGCCTGCAAATATTGATTGGTTGATAAATAAAGATGATTTATGTTTTAATAAAAAACAAGTGGCTTTTAGATATTTTAATTCATACTCTTTTATGAGTGATGATGAAAAAGCATACTTCAAAGCCTTAAATACAAAAAAGAAAGAAGAACATATTTATTCAAATATTACTTTGAGAGAAGATTTATTTAAACAATTCTTTCATGATTTGTTTGTTCCTGCACCACGTTTACAGCATGCCATAGATGTGTGTTTAAGAGAAATAAACAGTACATATGTTTCAATTTCATTTAGATTTATAGGGCTTTTAGGCGATTTTAATGACAGGCCAGATTTATATCCAGCTTTGGGTTCAGATGAAGAAAAGCGTATTTATGTGGAAAAATGTTTATCGGCGATAGAACATTTGCATAATGAATTTACAGAATGTAAAATCTTAGTTACCGCAGATTCATCTTTGTTTCTTAATGAGGTTAAAAGAATCCCGTATGCTTATGTAATAAAAGGATTGGTTGGGCACATGGATAACATTGCAAACGATAATTATGATTTACATGCAAAGACATTCCTTGACATGATAATGATTTCAATGGCTGAAAGATGTTTTATTTATAGCTATGGACGAATGTATGGTGCAACCCGTTTTGCAAAGACGGCCGCGCTAATCGGAGGTAAACATGTTGAGTTTTTAAGTGAATGATTGTATGGTATGACGAAAAATACAAATGTTTTTTAATTTAATATGAAATCGGTTTTAGTCGACAAGATTATAAAAACAGATACATTTGACGAAGAGCTATTGTTGGAAACTCGTGGAAGAGCGTACACCTTTCTTAATCCAGTTTCCTATTTATCAGCATTGGACAATAAAGAACTATTTGCCAAATTTGATGGCATTTTTGCAGATGGTTCAATATTAGTGTCGGCAATTAAATTGTTATATGGCAAAAATGTTACTCGGCGAAGTTTCGACATGACCTCAATGGCACCGGTATTATTGGATTTTGCAAACCGAAATGGAAAGTCTGTATATATTGTCGCCTCACGTCAGGAACAGGTGGAACAGGCAGTGGAAATCTTCAAAGAGCGGTATCCCAATCTCATTTTTGCTGGATACAGGAATGGATACTTTACTTCAGAAAATGAGATGGATGAGGAGGCCAAGCACATTGTCAAACTAAATCCTGATTTCTTGATTGTTGGTATGGGTATCCTGATGCAAGAAAAGTTCCTGCTGAAGGTAAAGGATATGAGGTTTCAAGGCGTTGGCTTTACTTGTGGAGGTTTTATTCATCAGACGGCAAAGAACGAAATTGACTATTATCCTGCTTGGGCAGATAGATTGAACTTGCGCTTTATTTATAGGATGTATAAAGAACCACATACCAGGAAAAGATATTTGCAAGCGGCATTGTTATTTCCTGCCAGATTTATCTTTGAACGTATTTTTGGATAGTTCGGATATAACGGATTATAGTCTTTATGCATACGATAAGTAAAGAAAAAGGTACTAGTATGATGAAACCCAAATATGGTATAAAACGACCAATAAACTTGAGTGCATATCTTTTCACAATGCAAATATAGTTCTTTTATTTAATATAATTATAAATCAAACCATTAATTTAGTAAAGATGTGTAATATTTATATTATTCCGGAAAGTCCAACACGATCAGATATAGATAGCTTTTTTAAAGGAAGAAGGTCTGTTTTGTTAAAACATTGCAAGAATTATCCGAACTATAACGAGGGAGACACTGGTTATCTATATGTAACTAAACCCGAACAAAGGATCAGATTTAAGACCATAATTACGAGGACCAACGTCTCTGCAACGGAAGGGGAACTTACAAATCCAACTTGGAATAATCCTGAAGACCTGAAAATGCAAGTTAAAAATAACAATAATGATGAGTTTTATCTTATAAAAAACTTGTCTCTTGATGAGCAAGAATTATTGTCGATAGAAAACCTTCGAAAACATGGTTTTTCGGATTTTCCTCATGGCTTATCTGTTAACATTACAACAAATAAAGACCTTATTGATTATATTGAGGCTGTTATTAATAAATAGGATTGACAAAATAGGCCATATGGAAATTATTAAAACTGAAATTGACGGCGTGTTCATCATTGAACCACGCATATTCAAGGACGCGAGAGGCTACTTTTTCGAGAGTTTCTCGCAAAGGGAATTTGACGAGAAAGTCGGCCGTGTGGAGTTCGTACAGGACAACGAGAGCATGTCTTCATACGGCGTGATGCGTGGTTTGCATTTCCAACGTCCGCCGTTCACGCAGGCAAAGCTCGTTAGATGCGTAAAAGGAAAAGTGTTGGACGTTGCCGTTGACATACGCAAAGGCTCACCGACATACGGAAAGCACGTGGCCGTAGAGTTGACGGAGGACAACCACAGGCAGTTCTTCATTCCGAAAGGTTTCGCCCACGGTTTTGCCGTATTGAGCGAGACGGCCGTGTTCCAGTACAAGTGCGATGAGTTCTACCATCCCGAAGCCGACGGCGGCATCAGCATTCTTGACAACAGCCTCGGCATCGATTGGCGAATACCCACGGAACACGCCATACTCAGCGAAAAGGACACGAAGCATCCCCTGCTGAAAGACTTTGAAAGCCCGTTCATTTATAAGTGAGAAGGTGAGAAAGTGAGAAGGTGGGAAAAACCACCAATCGTGAATTGAGCAAGACATTTCCACTTTACTCCTATACTCCTTACTCCTTTACTACAAAAAAACAAAGCAATGAACATACTTGTGACAGGCGCGAACGGCCAGCTCGGCAACGAGATGCGTATAATAAGCAAACAGACCAACGATAATTATACTTTTACCGATGTGGTCGAAGCGGAAGGCGTGGAAACAACCCTTCTTGACATAACAGATGCCGACGCCATACGGAAAATCGTGAAAGAAAAGGACATACGGTGCATCGTGAACTGCGCCGCCTACACCAACGTGGACAAGGCAGAAACGGACGAAGCACTGTGTAGGAAGCTCAACGCCGAAGCACCGAAGCTCTTGGCCGAGGCGATGAAAGAGGCGAATGGATTGCTCGTGCAGATTTCCACCGATTATGTTTTCGGCGGAGACCCATACAACACGCCCTGCCGGGAAGACCAGAAAGGAACGCCTACTGGGGTTTACGGCAAGACAAAGCTTGAAGGCGAAAAACACATAGAGGCCGTTGGCTGCGATTACGTCATCATCAGGACTGCATGGCTGTATTCCGAATACGGCAAGAACTTCGTCAAGACGATGCTCAACCTTACGGCAACGAAACCGAAACTAACCGTTGTCTTCGACCAAGCAGGAACTCCGACATACGCATACGACCTGGCCAAGGTGATAAAAACCGTGCTTGCCGATTACGCAAATGAAAACCCGGAAAACGGATACAGCAAGGCGGGCGTTTACCATTTCAGCAACGAGGGCGTATGCTCATGGTTCGACTTCACGAAGAAAATCGCCGAGCTTGCTGGAAACACGGGTTGCGACATACAGCCCTGCCACAGCGACGAGTTCCAAAGTCCGGTTAAACGCCCTGCGTATTCGGTTCTCGACAAGACGAAAATAAAGCAAGTGTTCGGTGTGGAAATCCCCTATTGGACTGACTCTTTGAAGCGTTGCATGGCGAACATGAAGGCTTTGAAAGGGTGAACAAGGATGGAATTCTTAACAGGCTGACAATAAGCAGCTTACGGAACGCCTTGCAAAAGACGGCAAACGGATGCGTAAAAAGCCGTGTTTCAGGCGGCAAAAGGCCGTGAATTACAAGCCGAAAGGCCATCTTTCATAAAACGACATTTCAATTAACAAACCAACAACAGAAAAATCATGGAATTCAAGAGAAACATAATGATAACGGGCGGAGCCGGATTCATCGGCGGAAACTTCGTACACCATATGGTAAATAAATACCCGGAGTATCAGATCATCAATCTGGATCTTCTGACCTATGCGGGCAACTTAGAGACACTGAAACCGGTAGAGGATAAGCCGAATTACAAGTTTGTACACGGCGATATCGCAGACCGCGACTTTGTGTTTAAACTCTTCGAGGAAGAAAAGCCGGACATCGTAGTAAACTTTGCAGCAGAGAGCCATGTAGACCGTTCCATTACAGATCCGGAGGCATTTGTGCGCACCAATGTAATGGGAACTACTACCTTACTGGATGCATGCCGTACCTATGGCATTAAGCGTTATCATCAGGTATCTAC